>ENA-UOXO01000002-UOXO01000002.1-mixed-culture-metagenome-genome-assembly--contig:-NODE-2-length-251766-cov-7.563972_pt1 | contig 251766 bp, 218 predicted proteins | sample MGYA00238162_ERZ761640 | MGnify/ENA primary metagenome ERZ761640 (study PRJEB28914, sample SAMN08778297) | mixed culture metagenome | isolation source: Freshwater growth medium | place: USA...
TCAACAAGGATGCCGAGGCGCCGATCTTCAGCGTGGCTGACTATGGGCTGGAGGCGGACTTGTTTGCGGCGGTGCCGGAACTGGTCAAGGCCCTGTAAGACGTGTTCTGGTGATGGCAACCGGCCCTTTCCCGTGCACAAGCAGGAAAGGGTCATTTGCTATTAAATGTATAGCTTTAAGTGCATATTTATCAAGCGCTGAAGCCTGATTTGACAAGAAAAACGGAGACAAAACCATGAACGCACCCCTTTCCCGCCGCACCTTCGTCCACGCAGGCGCTGCCGCATGGGCCAGCGCGGCGCTGCCCGCCATGGCGCAAACCGCGTGGCCCAGCAAGCCGATCCGGATCATCGTGCCCTACACGGCCGGCGGCTTTACCGACCAGATGGCGCGCCTCGTGCAGGTGGGCCTGCAAAAGGCGCTGGGCCAGCCCATCGTGATCGAGAACAAGGCCGGTGCCAACAGCATCATCGGTGTGGATGCCGTGGCCAAGGCCGCGCCGGACGGTCACACCTTTGGCGTGGTGATTGCGGCCTATGCCGCCAACACCAGCCTGTACCCCAAGCTGCCCTACAACCCGCGCAAGGACCTGGTGGGCGTGTCGCTCATGGGGGTGTCGCCGCTGCTGGCGGCGGTGCCCAACAACGCGCCATTCAAGAACACGAAGGAACTCGTGGCCTATGCCAAGGCCAATCCCGGAAAGATCAGCTTTGGCTCATCGGGCACCGGCTCGGCAGCGCACCTGACCAGCGAGCTGATGAAGGCGCTCACGCAGACGTACATGCTGCACATTCCCTACCGGGGTGCATCGCCAGCCTTTACCGACCTGCTGGGCGGCCAGATCCAGCTGTTTTTCGATGCCCCCACGGGCTTGATCCAGGCTGGCAAGGCGGGCCGCGTGCGCCTCATTGGCGTTTCGGGCGAAAAGCGCCTGCCTGCGGTGCCTGATGTGCCCACGTTCATCGAGCAGGGCATCCCGGGCCTGGTGGGCAGCACCTGGGCCAGCATGATCGCCCCGGCCGGCACGCCGCGCGACATCGTCAAGCGCATGTCGGACGCCGTCAACGCCATCATCCAGAGTGAAGAAACCAAGGCAAAGCTCGAAGCCATGGGTACCTTCCCCGAAGGCACCACGCCCGAGGCCTGCGACGCCTTCATCGAGGCCGAGACGGTGAAGTGGGGCAAGGTGATCAAGAACGCGGGCGTCACGCTGGACTGACCAATGCGGAGGGCGGCGGTACCCTCGCCTTCTTCCAGCCTTCCATGTCCCAACCGTTTGGGCTGAGCCTGTCGAAGCCTTGCGCCGCGCTTCGACAGGCTCAGCGTGAACGGTTGGCGGGGTACGGAGAACGCGACCGGTCTCACCGGCGATCCCGGAGTCTGATTCTCAAGAACGGGCGTTTGGGCCGTTGCCCTGGCTTACCCGGCCAGGCTTAGGCGTACCGCTTGGCCCGCAGGTTTTCCTTCATCTGCTGCAGGATCGGCTGCAGCGAGCTGCCGATGCGCAGCGCCACGCAGGTGGCCAGCACGTCAATGATGAGCAGGTGCATGAGCCGCGACACCATGGGGCTGTAGCGGTCGTAGCCCTCGGGGTGGTCGGCGGCCAGGTGGATGTTGCAGGTGCTGGCCAGGGGCGAGCCGCTGGCCGTGATGACTATGGTTGTGGCGCCGTTGCGCCGGGCAATGTCGGCCGCGTCCATCAGGTCGCGCGTGCGGCCCGAGTTGGAGATGATCACCGCGCAGTCGCCGGGGCCCAGCAGGGTGGCGCTCATCACCTGCATGTGGCCGTCGCTGGTGGCGATCGACGTGACGCCCAGGCGAAAGAACTTGTGCTGCGCATCCTGCGCCACGATGCCGGAGTTGCCCACCCCGTAAAACTCGATGCGCTTGCCCGTCTTCCAGGTGGCGGCAATCGCCTCGGCGGCACGCTCGATGGCCACGGTGCTGGCGGCATTGCGGTATTGCAAAAACGCGGCCACGGCGTTGTCCACCACTTTCACCAGTACATCGCCGGTCTTGTCGTCCACATCCACGCTGCGGTGGATGAAGGGCACGCCTTCGCTCACGCTGCCCGCCAGCTTGAGCTTGAAGTCGGCCAGGCCGTCGTACCCCATGCTGCGGCAAAAGCGCACCACGGTGGGCTTGCTCACATGCGCGCGTTCGGCCAGCTCGCGCACGGGCAGCCGGGCAAAGGCGCGGGGGTCGGTCAGCACCAGCTTGCCCACGCGCTGCTCAGCTGGCGCCAGGGACGATAGCGATGCGGTGATGCGGTCCAGCATGGTCAACTGCGCTCCTTCAGAAGTGCGACGGGTGAACGCCCCGCACGGCCGGGCCTGCGGCCTGCAGCGGTGCAGGCGGGGGTGTGAGCGGGGTGCATGGAACGGTCATGGGGATGGGGCAGCAAGCGGAAATGGTAACTGGGTTTCATCCAGGCGGGTGGCCCGTGTACAGGGCCTGCTGCGGCGCAAGCCGGTGCGTGTTATCCCCGTGGCCCTGGGGCTGGGCTGCGTATACGATCCGTTGTCATCCGATTGTCATAAACGCCCCGCGCCGGGCCTGCGGCCGCTGACCCCCTTGGTGGGCGGGCTGCATTCCATCCCTGTTGTCCCCAGAAGGAAACTCCCATGCACAAAAACATTCTTGCCGCCGCTGCGCTGGCCCTTTTGACATCCGGCGCATTCGCGCAGGGCCAGGTCAACATCATCTGTTCGGTGCAGGCCGAGTGGTGCAACCTGATGTCCACCGTGTATGCCAAGACCACGGGCACCAAGGTCAACATGACCGCCAAGGGCTCGGGCGAAGCGCTGGCCCAGCTCAATGCGGAAAAGGCCAATCCCAAGACCGACATCTGGTTCGGCGGCACGGGCGACCCGCACCTGCAGGCGGCCGAGCAGGGCCTGACGCTCGAATACAAATCAACCCAGCTGGCCCAACTGCACCCCTGGGCGCAAAAGCAGGCGGCTGACTCGAAGTACCGCACCGTAGGCGTGTACCTGGGCCCGCTGGGCTTTGGCTACAACACAGAGCTGCTGGCCAAGCGCAAGCTCAAAGCCCCGCAGTCCTGGGCCGACCTGCTCAAGCCCGAGTTCAAGGGCGAGGTGCAGATGGCCAACCCTGCCTCCAGCGGCACGGCCTACACCATGATTGCCACGCTGGTGCAGCTCATGGGTGAGGAAAAGGCTTTTGAGTACCTCAAGGCCCTGCACCCCAACATCAGCACCTACACCCGCTCGGGCACCGCACCGGTCAAGGCCGCAGCGCGCGGCGAGACCACGGTGTCGGTCAGCTTTGTGCACGACGTGACCACCGAAGCCGTCAACGGCTTCCCGGTGGGCTCGGTCACGCCGTCGGAAGGCACGGGCGCCGAGGTGGGCTCGATGAGCATCGTCAAGAACGGCCCCAACACCGAGGCCGCCAAGAAGTTCTACGAATGGGCGCTCACGCCCGGCGGCCAGCAGTTTGGCCTGGCGGCCAAGCAGTTCCAGCTGCCCAGCAACACGCAGGTGCCCAAGGACCCGCGCATGACCGATCCTTCCAAGATCAAGCTCATCAACTACGACTACGCCAAGTACGGCGCCAGCGCCGAGCGCCGCCGCCTGATTGCGCGCTGGGAAAAAGAAGTCCAGAACGCCGCGCGTTAAGCGATGTCGGTATCGGCAGCGCCGCTGGCGGCACACGCCAGCCCTTCGTTTGCCACGCGCCACGGGGCCGTCAACCGGCCGCTGTGGATCTGGCTGGTCATCGGTTTGCTGGGCTACCTGGCGATGCCCTGGTACGCGCAGCAGGACGCCAACGGCCTGCTGGCCGCGGGCCAGGTTTTTGCCTCCGAGCAGACCGGCAATGGCCTGATGCAAGCCGCCGCCTTTGGCCGCCCGTGGCTGTGGCTGGGGCTCATCGGCTTGGTCGTTGCCGGGGCCGCATCGCTGATGCCTGCAGGCCGCAGGCAGGGCGCGGTGCTGCTGCTGGGCGGCGGGCTGGGCCTGCTGGCGCTGCTGGCCAGCGGCTTTGCCATTGGTGCGCGCGGCTGGGCGTTTGAGTGGCTGACGCAAAGCCTGGGCGAGTTGGGCACGCGCCAGCCGGGCATGGGCTGGGGCGCCTTCCTGGCGCTGGCGTCGCTGCTGGTGCTGGCCGCATTTGGCCTGGCGCGGCGCGGTTACTTCAAGGGCGACCTGTTTGTGGCTGCTGCCGTGCTGGGCTGCGGCAGCCTGCTGGCGCTGTTCATCGTGTTCCCGGTGCTCAAGGCGCTGGGCGCGGCGTTCTTCCTGGAAGACGGGCCGTTTTCGCTGGCGGTGATGTGGGAGCGCATTGCGCAGGAGCGCAACTTCGGTCTGGCCTGCGTGAGCGGGGGCCAGCGCTGCGGCGTGGCCTGGAACACACTGTTTCTGGGGCTGATGACGGCCACCAGCACCACGCTGCTGGGCACCTTCATGGCACTGATGGCCGAGCGCGCCTCGCGCCGCTATGCGCGTCCTTTGAACGTGATTGCGCTCTTGCCCATCATCACGCCGCCGTTTGTGGTGGGGCTGGGCCTCATCCTGCTGTTTGGCCGCGCGGGTGTGGTCAACCAGTTTCTTGAATATGCGTTTGGCATCCCGCCCACGCGCTGGTTCTATGGCTGGTTTGGCGTGTGGCTGGCGCAGACGTTTGCTTTCACCCCGATCGCCTTCATGATCATGCGCGGCGTGGTGCAGGGCGTGGCGCCCAGCCTGGAAGAGGCCGCGCAGACGCTGCGCGCCAGCCCGTTCCAGACCTTCATGACCATCACGCTGCCGCTGCTCAAGCCCGGGCTGGCCAATGCGTTCCTGGTGGGCTTCATTGAAAGCATGGCCGACTTTGGCAACCCCATCGTAGTGGGCGGGCAGTTCTCGGTGCTGTCCACCGAAATCTTCTTCGCCATCGTGGGCGCGCAGTACGACCAGGGCCGTGCCGCGTCGCTGGCGTGGATCCTGACCTTCTTTGCGCTCACGGTGTTTGCCATCCAGCGCGGGCTGCTGGGCCAGCAGAACTTCACCACCGTATCGGGCAAGGGCGATTCGGGCATTGCCATGCCGCTGCCCACTGGCGTGCGCCGCGTGGTGCATTCCATCGCGCTGCCCTGGATGGCGTTCACCCTCATCGTGTACCTGTTTGCGCTGGCCGGCGGCTTCGTGCAGACCTGGGGGCGCGACTACACCATCACGCTCAACCACTTCCGCACGGCCTTCAGCGTGGAGTGGGGCCAGTTTGGCGTGGTGTGGGCGGGTACGGCGTGGAACTCGTTCTTCACCACCCTCAAGCTCGCAGCCATCTCGGCGCCGATGACGGCCACGCTGGGCATCGGCATTGCGTGGCTGCTGGCACGCACCGAGTTCCGGGGGCAGGGCGCGTTCGAGTTCTCGGCCCTGCTGGCCTTTGCCATCCCGGGCACGGTGCTGGGCGTGAGCTACATCCTGGCCTTCAACGTGCCGCCGTTTGAATTGACGGGCACGGCGCTCATCATCGTGCTGTGCTTCATGTTCCGCAACCTGCCGGTGGGCGTGCGGGCAGGCACGGCGGCCTTCAAGCAGCTGGACCGGTCGCTCGATGAGGCCTCGGTGATGCTGCGCGCCGGCAGCATGCAGACGCTGCGCCATGTGGTGCTGCCGCTGCTCAAGCCTGCGCTGGTGGCGGCGCTGGTCTACAGCTTTGTGCGCGCCATCACCACCGTGAGCGCGGTGATCTTCCTGGTGACGGCCGAGAACGAGCTGGCCACCACCTACATCATCGGCCGCGTTGGCAATGGCGACTACGGCGTGGCGCTGGCGTACTGCACGGTGCTGATATTGCTGATGTCAGCCTCCATCGCGCTCATCCAGTGGCTGGTGGGCGACCGCAAGCTAGGGCGGCGCCCGGCCGCCCCTGCCGCGCACTGACCCCTCTGCACAACAAGAACAACGCCATGAACACCAGCAACACCAACGCGGGCATCGAGTTTCGCAACATCACCAAGCGCTACGGCAGCGGCAGCAGTGCGCCGCTGGCGGTCAAGGGCATCAGCTTCGAGGTGCCCCGCGGCACGCTCACCACCATCCTCGGGCCCTCGGGCTGCGGCAAGACCACCACGCTGCGCATGATTGCCGGGCTGGAGTCGCCCACGTCAGGCCAGATCCTGATCGGCGGTGTGGACGTGACCACGCTGGGCCCGGCGCAGCGCAACGTGAGCATGATGTTCCAGAGCTATGCGCTGTTTCCGCACATGAACGTGGTCGAGAACGTGATGTACGGCCTGCGCATGTCGGGCCAGGCCAAGGAGCAGGCGCGCACCAAGGCCGTGGAGGCGCTGCGCAGCGTGGGGCTGGTGGGGTTTGACGAGCGCCTGCCGAGTGAGCTGTCGGGCGGGCAGCAGCAGCGTGTGGCGCTGGCCCGTGCCCTGGTGCTGGAGCCCGAGGTGCTGCTGTTCGATGAGCCCCTGTCCAACCTCGACGCCCGCCTGCGCCGCGAGATGCGCGAGGAAATCCGCGCGCTGCAGCAGCGGCTGTCGCTCACGGTGGCGTACGTCACGCACGACCAGGCCGAGGCCATGGCCGTGAGCGACCAGATCATCGTGATGGACCAGGGCCTGATCGCGCAGCGAGGCACGCCGCGCGCGCTGTACGAAACCCCGAGCAGCGAGTTCGTGGCCGGCTTCATGGGCGAGGCCATGCTGTTCCCCGGCAACGCGCAGGCCGATGGCACGGTGCAGTTGGGCCCGATGGTGCTGCGCCCCCGCGTGGCAACGCCTGCAGGCCCTGTGAAAGTGGCGGTGCGGCCCGAGGCGTGGCGCATTGCGCGGCATGCGGGCCCTTCCACCCTGGCAGCCCGGCTGGGCCACCTGGCCTACCTGGGCGGGGTGCATGAGTACACGTTCGAGACGGCGCTCGGGCGGGTGTTTGTGGTGTCGGGCGATCTGGACGACGTCCTGGCCCCGGGCGACGAGGTGCACCTGACCCTGGGCGTGCATGGCGTATCGGTGGTTGGTAGTACTGGCTGAACTTTTGCGTTGCGGAATAATGGCGCGATGAACCAACTCGACGCCCTCAAAAAGTTCACCACCGTGGTTGCCGATACCGGCGACTTCAAGCAACTGGCGCAATTCCAGCCCCAGGACGCCACCACCAACCCTTCGCTCATCCTCAAGGCGGTGCAAAAGCCTGAATACGCCCCCCTGCTGCAGGAAACCGTGGCGCGGTTCAAGGACCGCCCCATGGACGAGATCATTGACCGCCTGCTGGTGCGTTTTGGCCGCGAGATCCTGGCCACCATCCCCGGCCGCGTCTCCACCGAAGTGGACGCCCGCCTGAGCTTTGACACCAGCGCCACGGTCACGCGCGCCGAACGCATCATCGAGCTGTACCAGGCCGAGGGCATCCACATCAACCGCGTGCTCATCAAGATCGCCGCCACCTGGGAAGGCATCAAGGCCGCCGAGCAGCTCGAACGCAAGGGCATCCATACCAACCTCACGCTGCTGTTCTCGTTTGCCCAGGCCGTGGCCTGTGGCCAGGCCAAGGTGCAACTGATCTCGCCCTTTGTCGGCCGCATCTACGACTGGTACAAGAAGCAGGCCGGCGCTACCTGGGACGAGGCCGCCCGCGCAGGCGCCAACGACCCCGGCGTGCAGTCTGTGACGCAGATCTACAACCACTACAAGCGTTTTGGCATTGCCACCGAGGTGATGGGTGCGAGCTTTCGCAACGTGGGGCAGATCACTGCGCTGGCCGGGTGTGACCTGCTGACCATCGCGCCTGAACTGCTGGCACAACTGGCGGCGAGTGACGCGCCGCTGCAGCAGGCGCTGGATGCCGATGCTGCCCGGGACATGGACCTGCCCGCGGTGAACTATGACGAGGCGGGGTTCCGTTATGCGCTGAATGAGGACGCCATGGCGACGGAGAAGCTAGCCGAAGGTATCCGGGCGTTTGCCGTGGATGCAGTCAAGCTCGAGAAGCTGATTCTGGCGGCCTGAGTTTTTTGCGTTGCAGGTTGGTGGGTCGGATGGCGCGCATGCGTGCGAAGGCGTCTGCTCGACGGGGCGGACCCCGTATCGGGATGGGCTGCAAGGCGCATGGTGCAGTGATACCCGTCGCTATCGCGAGGATTTGCAACTCCTCCCCAGACCGTTCTGAAGCCGGGAAGCGCCATGCGCGACCGACCCCACCACCGAATCTGTTGAATCCCCGGGCGGCTTTAGTGCCGAGCGTCGGCACGCGTGCCAAAAGAAGCCGTGTGGCCGCCAGGCCGGCCGGGGTCCAGTGCAGGGCAGGAGCCATCAGGTGAACCAGCAGGTCGTGTTTTCCTGAAGCGTCCAGGTCAGGCCAGGTTTCGTTGAACGCCCGCAGATCCAGGTCCAGCAGGCCCTCGTTTTCGCGCGGCATCGGGGGGGCGCCCACGGGCCGTGTCGAGGGCCCGCGGATCCAGTCGTGGATTACCTGCAGTTCGTACGGCCAGAAGGCCTCGAACATCTCCGCGCGCGGCCCCTGCAGCAGGCACCAGAAGCGGCCGTCCTGAGGGGGTGACCGCGTTTTACCCAGCCCGCCATTTCCAGTGCGGCCAGGAAGTCGGTCATGCGCTCGGGGGTGGCCCGCCAGTGATTGATGGTGCGCCCCTGCAGCCAGCAGAAGTCCGAATGGGCCCCGCGCCCAGCGCCCGCCTTGCGGGCAAAGATCCGGATCACTGCCTGCCCGATGTCGAAGCTGTCGATGACGGCCTGTGTGCCGGTGTCGGCGTTGCTCATGCGTGCCTTAGCGCGCACGCGGACCAGTAGGCCTGTGCATCGCCGATCTTTGGCTCCTCATCCCATGCGGCCCGGCAGGCGCGCCGCGCATGGCTGTTGTCTGCGTTATCGATGGTGACGTGCAAGGTGAAGTCGTAGGGGTCAATGCCCAGCCCGTTCCGTTCGTAGGCCGTGATCGGCAGGTGCAGCGGGAACTGCTCGGAGCCCAGCTTGAAACCGGTCACCTCGGGCACTAAAGACTCGGTGTTCCAGCCAAAAACATCGGTCCGTGTGGCCGGCCCGTCGCCGCGCTGGGCCAGAACCCTGGCGTGGGTCGCGGGTGAAACCGTGGTGAAGCCTTACTGCAGCGATTGCAGCTATCGCCCCGTCTCAATCAAGGCTGCCCTCACACAGAGGGCAGCACGGGAAGAGGCGAAGCCGGCAACGGGCGGGGCGTCCGACGCTGGCGCGGCGGAAGCGGCCCGTGCAGGCCGCTTGGATCCCATGACGGCCTCAGGCGTCACGAACGCTGGTCGTTCTTGTGGCTCTGGCGGCCGGCCTCAGCGTGTTGCTCTGGCGTGCCGCCGCGTGTGCCACCGCCTTGCTGCTTGGAGCCGGAGCCGCCCTGCTCCTGCTGGCGTTGCCCTTCACCACTGCCTTTGTTGCCGCTACCGCTATTGTTGTCGGTGTACTGGTTGTGTCCCTGCGGATTGTGGTTGTTGCTTCCACTTTGGTTGGCCATGTTTCGTACTCCTTACGGTTGAAAAGTGCAGGCACCATTGCCTGCACCCGTTTCACTTTAAGAAGCAGGGCCGCGGACGCTGTAGGCGATTGCCTTGGGACACTGTGGGGCCGCTGCGCGCCATGCCGGCACCGGTGTGACGGCGTTCGCTACGTTGCAAAGCGCCTGCAAAACACGCCTGTGATGTCTGTCGTCTCCATGCGCTGAGCCCTCTTATTTTCTGCCCGAGCAAATGCGTAGGGTGCACCGCATGGTCGGCATTTCGGACCCCACGCGGTGGTCAATGCAGCGCGAGGGGTGCCCGCAGGCCCTTGCCGCCCTCGAACTTCCGTTGGCCCGCAGCCTCCATTGGCAGGCACTGCCTCCATGGGTATCGCGGTGCCGGTGTGCAGGGGCCAGCTCCTTGTTCGGTGCCACCGTGCCGCTCGGGGCTGCCATGACGGCGCTCGCCTTTTGCGCAGGCTGAGCCTGTTCAGCGCAACAGCTACGGCAACTGGAGCGTACGTCCGACAAGGCCGGGCGTGTCACTGGCCGACGCTGGGGGTTCCCTTCAACCCCTCCCACGAAAGGCGCGCCAATGAGCGACAAACCCAAGGGTGCTGCAGCCGGTGACCGGTCTGCTGCTGCCGCACGCAACACCGACAGTGCCCCGTCGTCCATGGAACCCAGCGGTGATGCGCTGGCCCGCAAAGCCATCGAGACCCACGCCATGGCCGCTGCCATGCCCTTCAATGCCACAAAGCCCGGCGAGCACGGGTTTGAGCAGGGTGTGGCCCCGCAACCCGGCGCAACGGTGGAGCCCGGTTCTGACCTGGTGGGCGCCAGCACGCTTTCCGAGGCCGAGCCATCGAACCCCAAGACCGGCAGCCGCGCCACCCCGGGCGTGAACGCCACCATTGAATCGCTCGACCGCGTGCGGGTGGATTCCACCGGCCAGCGCCTGACCACCAACCAGGGCGTACCCGTCAGCGACAACCAGAACTCGCTCAAGTACGGCGTGCGCGGGCCGGCGCTGCTGGAAGACTTCGTACTGCGCGAAAAGCTCACGCACTTCGACCACGAGCGCATTCCCGAACGCATCGTGCACGCCCGTGGCTCGGGTGCGCACGGCTTCTTCGAGGCGTACGAATCCCTGAGCGACCTCACCCGCGCCGCACCGTTCCAGGAAGCCGGAAAGATCACGCCCGTGTTCGTCCGCTTTTCCACAGTGCAGGGCGAGCGCGGCTCCAAGGACACGGCGCGCGATGTGCGTGGCTTTGCCGTGAAGTTTTACACCGACGAGGGCAACTGGGACCTGGTGGGCAACAACATGCCCGTGTTCTTCATCCAGGACGCCATGAAGTTCCCCGACCTGGTCCATTCCGTGAAGCCCGAGCCGCACCACCAGATGCCGCAGGCCGCCAGCGCGCACGACACCTTCTGGGATTTCGTCTCGCTCATGCCCGAGTCCACCCACATGCTGATGTGGGTGATGTCAGACCGCGCCATTCCGCGCAGCTACGCCACCATGCAAGGCTTTGGTGTGCACACCTTCCGCTTCGTCAACGCTGCGCAAGAGTCGGTGTTCGTCAAGTTCCACTGGTCGCCCAAGGCCGGCACCCACTCGCTGGTGTGGGATGAGGCCGTCAAGATCTCCGGCGCCGACCCCGACTACCACCGACGCGACCTGTGGGAACGCATCGAGGCGGGCGTCTACCCCGAGTACGAGCTGGGCGTGCAGGTCTTCACGGAAGAGCAGGCGGAGCGCTTCAGCTTCGACATCCTGGATGCCACCAAGATCATTCCGGAAGAACTGATCCCCGTGCGCCCCATCGGTCGTATGGTGCTCAACCGCAACCCCGACAACTTCTTTGCCGAAACGGAGCAAGTCGCGTTCTGTACCGCGCATGTGGTGCCGGGCATCGATTTCTCGAACGACCCGCTGCTGGCCGGGCGCATCCATTCGTATGTGGATACGCAGATCTCGCGCCTGGGCGGGCCCAACTTCCACGAGATCCCGATCAATTCGCCGATTGCGCCCGTGCACAACAACCAGCGCGACGGCATGCACCGGCAGGCCATCCACCGCGGCCGGGTGTCGTATGAACCCAATTCGCTGGCAGGCGGTTGCCCCTTCCAGGCCGGCTCGCAAGGCTTTGTATCGGTGCCGGCACGCATTGCTGCCAAGGAGGAGCAGGGCAAGGTGCGCGCCAAGCCCGAGAAGTTTGCCGAGCACTACACGCAAGCCCGGCTGTTCTTCGACAGCCAGACCGCCGTGGAACAGCAGCACATTGCGGCAGCCTTCCGGTTCGAGCTCAGCAAGGTGACTGTGCCGGCCATTCGCGAGCGCATGGTGTCTTCATTGCGCAACGTGTCGGAAGGGCTGGCGGTGCAGGTCGCGGCCGGTCTGGGCATCACCACGCTGCCCGCGCCCATGCCCAAGGCGATTGCCGAGGCGCCCACGCCCGAGGTGGACGTGTCCGATGCACTCTCGCTGATGGCGCGGCCCGGCGATGGCCGCATTGCCGGTCGAAAGATTGCACTGCTGGTAGCGGATGGCGTGGCGGGCGAAAGCGTTATGCAGCTTCACGCCCTGCTGCAGGCGCAGGGCGCGGTGCCGCGGCTGGTGGCGCCGCGCATCGGCCCGGTCCAGACGGCAGATGGCGTGCGCATGGATGCCGATGCGTCGATGGAGAACGAGCCCGGATTCCTGTTCGATGCGCTGGCGTTGCCGGATGGCTCGGCAGGCGTCCAGAAGCTGGCGGCCGACGGCCACACCATGGAGTTCATCAAGGACCACTACCGGCACTGCAAGTCCATCCTGGTCATGCCGGCATCGGCCATGCTGCTGGAAGCTGCGGGCGTGCCTACCTCGCTGCCGGGCGGCGAGCCCGACCCCGGCATCGTTGCGGGTGCCGGGGGTGCCGAGTTCGAGGCGTTCATCCAGTGCATTGCGCTGCACCGTCATCCGGAGCGGGAGACCGATCCGCCCTTGGTGTGATGGGTGGCCGGACTTGTTTGCGGGTGGTTGCTGCAGACAGGTCCGGTCCAGCGCTTTCTACAAAAGGCTGCCGCTGTGGGCGGCCCTGTAGCCCCTTACCTTTCACCCGGTTGTGTGGTCGGTCAGCGTTGCGTAGATCGCGCTGTAGTGCCTGGCCGCGTTGACCCAGCCGAAATCACGGGCCATGCCGCGCTGCTGGATGCCCTTCCAGAGTTGCGGCTGGCGCCACGCGCCCAGCACACGGTCGATGGCTGCGTCAAAGCCCTCCTGGCTTGCGGTTTCCATGACGAAGCCCGTGCCCTGCTCCAGGCGCTCCCCCACGTCTTCGACGGTGTCCGCCAGCCCGCCAGTGGGTGTGACCACCGGTGGTGTGCCATAGGCCATGCTGTACATCTGGTTCAGCCCGCACGGCTCGAAACGGGACGGCATCAAAAAGCAGTCGGCTCCCGCTTCGATCAGGTGGGCCTGTGTTTCGTCAAAGCCCAGTGTGGCGTGCACGCTTCCCGGGTGGGCCTGCGCCAGGTCCAGCAGGGCGTGCTCCAGTGCGGCATCACCCCGGCCAAGGACCACCAGCTGCGCGCCGGTGGCCAGCCAGCGGGGGGCGCTGGCCAGAATCCAGTCGATTCCCTTTTGCGTGGTCAGCCGGCCGACAAAGCCGAAAAGCGGTGCCGTGCTGGGCGCGAGGCCCGCGCGGGCCCGCAGCGCGCGCGTATTGGCTGCCTTGCGGGCCAGCGTGGTGCTGTCGTAGTTCGCGGCAATCAGGGGGTCGCTCGCCGGGTTCCATATGCTGGTGTCGATGCCGTTCAGGATGCCGTGCAGCGAGGCGGCCCGCACGCGCAGCACGCCGTCCAGCCCGGCCCCCAGCGCCGGCTGCTGTATCTCGGCCGCATAGGTGGGGCTCACGGTGGTGATCGCATCGGCAAACTGCAGTGCCGCCTTGAGCATGGAGAGCTGGCCCCAGTATTCGACACCCTCAATGCCCCGGTGAACCGGCGCCACCTGCAGCATGTCCGCCAGGTGCATGGGAAAAACGCCCTGGAAGGCCAGGTTGTGCAGCGTCACCACGCTTTTGCCCGCCCGTTGCGCGCCCGGGGCATCGCGCAGCTGGCGCAGGTACAGGGGGGCAAGCCCGGCAGGCCAGTCGTTGGCATGCAGCACATCGGCATGCCAGCCGGTGGTGTTGTCGGCCATGGCCAGCCAGGCGGCGACGCGGCTGAGCAGGCCAAAGCGCAGCGCCTGCGCATGCAGGTCGGGGGCCTCAGGGTCGCCATACGGGGTGCAGGAGCTCGGGTACAGCGCGGGGCAGGAAAGCAGCCACAGAATCTGCCCGTCGGGCAGCTCGGTGTGCAGCAGCTGCGCAGCAGGCCAGCCCTCCCACGCGGGCAGCGGCGTCACGCGCTGCAGGGTGCCCAGGGCTGCCATCCCGCCATAGGCGGGCATGAGCACGCGCACATCGTGACCCAGCGCGCGGAGTGCGCGCGGAAGCGCTGCACTCACATCCCCGAGCCCGCCTGTCTTGACCAGCGGGGCGAACTCCGGCGTGGCAAACAGCACTTTCATGTCGGCGCGTCCGTGGGTACCAGTACCGCAAACGGCAACCCGTCGCCACCGGGCATTGCGTTGCCCAGCAGGTCATCCAGTGTCGGCGCGTCTTCGGCCGCCAGCGTTTCGCCCGTCATCCAGTTCGTCCATGCCTGCACCCGCGCCAGCGCGGGGTGGGCCTTGGCGAGTGCAAGCCGGGTATCACCCCAGTCGGCCTGGGGCTTGCTGGCTAGCAGGCGCGAAGACACCACCACCACCACCTGGTCGTCCAGAATCCGCGCAAACGCCAGGGCGTGGGCCTCGCTGTCGCCCGTGATCTCCAGCGGCAGGTAGATGGCGTTGCGAAACAGCGCCGCAAAGCGGCTGCGCAGCTGCAACAGGCGCCAGGTCACCAGCTGCTTCACATCGCTGGGCATGTCGGGCCCGTTGCCCAGCAGTTCCTGCCAAGCCGCGGGGGCGGGGTAGCCGTACGCGTACAGCCCTTGAACCCGGTCGAGCGACTGCGCCATGGCGTGCAGGTCTACCGGCCGGCGGTTGTCCGGGTCCACCAGGGAAAAGTTCCACACCTCGCAGCCCTGGTAGATGTCGGGCACACCCGGGCAGGTGAGCTTGAGGGCCACCTGGCACAGGCTGTTGCGGTAGCCGTAGGGTGCGATGCGCTGCACGAAGTCTTCGAGCACGCCCACAAAACGCCGGCTGGCCAGGCAATGCCCGATGTACCGTGTCACGGCCGCTTCATAGGCCTCATGCGGGAACAGCCAGTTGGTGGCCACCTTGGCCTCGCGCATGGCCTTGATCTTGTACTGCTGCAGCCTTTCCGACAGCGCGGCCTTTTCTGCTGCGTCCACAGGCCGTGCGGGCCAGATGCCCACCATGGTCTGGTACAGGCTCCACAGGTCGCCCGCGGTGGGCACCTGCTGCCCATCCACCTCGCTGCAAAAGCTGTGACCTGCGGCTTGCAGCTGCTCCACCACCTCCTGCCACTCCTCAGGCAGGTCCGACAGCACATTCAGCCGCGCGCGCACGTCTTCCGAGCGCTTGCTGTCATGGGTGGATGTGGCCAGCAGGCCGTGGGGCACATGGCGCGAGCGCTGGCTGTTGGTCTGGTGGAACGCCGCCACCGACACGCCAAAACGGCGGGGCTCCGCGCCCACGTCGTTGAGCGAAACCAGGCGCGTGTAGCGGTAGAACAGCGTGTCTTCGATCGCCTTGGCCATCACCGGCGCAGTGAATTGCTGCCAGCGCCGCACAAACGCGTGCCTCAGCGCCGGCTCCGGCCCCGGGGTGCCCAGCAGCACGGCGTGGATGTACGCCAGCACGCCGCCTTCTGCAGTGCCCAGCTTTCTGCGTGCCGCCTTGATGGCCCAGGCAATGTGCTGCCGGTCCAGGTCGCTCGGCGGTGTGCCATCGGCCAGCACATAGGTGCGGTACACCGGGAACTGCGCGGCCACCTCCACCAGCGCAATGCGCAGCTGGTTGCGGGTGAAGTCGCACACGGCGCGGTCTGCGCGGGTGATGCGGTGCAGCGTGTCGACCAGCCACGTCATGTCGCTGAACAGCACGCTCTCGATGATGAGGCGCTTGCACTCGTAGGCCGCTTCCTCAAACGGAAGGTCATCGCCCGTGAACGCCTGGTACATCGTGTCAAACCGCGCCTGCGCCGCGGTATCGACCAGCACGCCCGTCACCAGCGTGCTGAAGCGGTAGCCCGTGCCGCCATGCACCGGCCAGTCCGCCGGCAGGGGTTCGTGGTCGGCCATGATTTTTTCGACCACCAGGTACAGGGCGCGGGGCTCCTTGCCCTGGGCGCGCTGCAGGGCTGCATGGCGCTGCTGCAGCCGCTGGAAGTACTGCGAAGGGTGGGCCAGCCCGTCCGGATGGTCGATGCGCAGGCCGGTGAGCTTGCCCTCGGCCAGCCAGCGCATGGGCAGGACATGGGTGGCCTCGAACACCTCGGGGTCTTCCATGCGCAGCGCAGCCAGCGAGTTGATGTTGAAAAAGCGTCGGTAGTTGATGTCGTCGCCCGCCACGCGCCAGTCGGCCAGGCGCCAGGCCTGCGACTGCAGGAGTTCATCGAGCAGGTCAAACCTCGCCGGGTCAGCCGGCTCGCCTGAGTCACTGACCTCGCCGTTCACGCGCGCAAGGCAGGCGCGTAGCCAGTCGCGCGCCCATGTGTGGGTAGCCACCAGCTCGGCCAGGCGGCGCTGGCCGATGGCGCTGTCGCGCAGCCGGGCTGCACGCAGCTCGGGGTCGGTGGCAAACCGGTCCGGCAGCGCGGCCAGTGCGTCGACCAGCGAGGCGGCCTCAGCGCCGCTGTGGCCAGGGCCTGATGCATCGTCTGGGAGCGGTGCCGCACGCAGCACCAGCGCATAGCTGCGCGGGTCCAGCGGAAACACGTGGTCAAAGTAGCGCACCTGCAGGCGCCCGGCCGGTTCATCGAAATCCACGCGCAGCTGCCCGGCTTCCAGCAACTTGCCGTAGTGCTCGCCCAGCACCGGCAGCAGCACGCGCCGCCCCGTCTGTGGGTTGGCGGGGCACCACTCGATATCGAACTTGGCCGCATGGACTGATGCCTCACCGTGCTCCAGCATGTCCTGCCACCACAGGTTCGACGGGTGCTCCACGCCCATGTGGTTGGGCACGAAGTCCAGCAGGTGGCCCATGCCGTGGCCTGCCAGCGCCTCGCACAGCGCGGCATGGTCGGCATCCGTGCCGATCTCGGGGTTCAGCTGCGTGGGGTCCACCACGTCGTAGCCATGCAGGCTGCCGGGGGCGGCCTTGAGGTACGGCGCGGTGTACAGGTGGCTGATGCCCAGCCGGTGCAGGTACGGGACCGCTGCGCGCGCCTGCTCGAAGGTAAAGCCCGCGTGCAGCTGCCCCCGGTACGTGGACAGCGGCACATCGGCGGTACCCAGGTCGGGCAGGGCCTGTGGCGCATCGTGCAGCCAGGCACTGCGGCCCACGCGGATGGCGCGGGTGATGGCGCAAAACCACGGGTCCTGGCCCAGTGCCTCAATGGGCGTGCGATTGCGCTGGCGCCAGTTGGGGAACATGCTTTCGCTGGTGCCCGGCACATTGGGCTGCTCGCGCTGCCCGGTCAGGTCTTCCATGGTTGCGGCCACGAGTTGGCATGATGTCTGCGCCAGAAAGGCGTGTACGGCTGCGGCCAGGTCGGGCGTCATGTCGGGTGCCGTGCGGGTGTCCAGCGTCACGCCCTCGGGCAACAGTTGCTGGGCCTGGAGAGCGGCCAGCAGATGGGTGCGGTCGTGCGCACGGGCCAGCTGCGCGCGCACCTGGTCGTCCGTGCCGGGCAACCAGCCCAGCGACTGCTGGGTGGCAATGTCGTCTGCCGCCCAGAAGCCCCGCAGCGTGGGCAGGTCGTGCGTGCTCACCACGGCCAGTGCCCGGGTCTTCCATTCGGCCGGGGCGCGGACGCCGCCACTTTCCATGCGCTCAAAAATCAGCGGCCGGTACGACAGCAGCCCGCGCGCTTCCATGGCCTCGCGCATCAGCGGTGCGACGTTGCCCAGGTCTTCCCCGATCACCAGGCACCGGAACCGGTGGCTTTCCACCGCCACGATCGCCAGCATGGCCTGCAGCGGGTAGCCCACGTAGGTGCCGCCGTCGGGGCTGTTCCAGTACAGGCGCATCAGCGCCATCACATGGTCCAGCCGCAGCGCGCCACAGTGGCGCATGCTGGCGACCAGCAAGGCTCGGAACTGCCTGAACCGCGTGGCGCGCAGCCGCACCGGGTTGACCGGGGGCAGGCCCCAGTCCTGCCCCTGGGCACTGAGCGGGTCGGGCGGCGCGCCCACATTCATGCCGCGCGCATACAGCCCGGCGAAGGTCCAGGATTCGGCGCCACCGTCTATTGCGCCCACCGCCAGGTCGCCGTACAGCCCCAGTGGCATCACCTGCCGGGCATGGGCACTGGCGCGGGCCAGCTGGGTGTGGGCCAGCCATTGCAGCCAGTAATGAAAAGCGATCTCGTCAGGATGCAGGCGGGCAAATTCGGCCACTTCGGGTGATGCAGGGTCCTGCAGCGGTGCGGGCCAGGCCGGCCAGCCCCACACGGCCGGGTCGGCTGCGCTCAGGTGCTGCTGCAGCGCCTCGTACCGGGCATGCAAGCCCAGGGTATCCTGGTGCGCTGCCATGAAGGCATCAAAGGCCCGGCCGTCGTCGGTACCCGCCTTCCACGCCTGCACGCGAAACATTTCCCACAAAGGTCCGATCACGGCCTGCTTGAGGGCAGCCACTTCCTGGTACAGCACCGTGGTGCTGCCGCGCACCTTGCGCAGGCGCTCCTGAAAAACAGGATCGGCCAGAAGGGCCTGTACCGCGGTGCAGGCCGCAAAGCCGGGCACGGCCGTCACATCAATGTGCAGCGTGTTCAACGCCAAGCGGTTGCTGGGGCTGTAGGGGCTGGCGGCCTCGGGCTGGCCGGGGCGCAGCGCATGCACCGGGCTGATGCCCACAAATGCTGCACCCGCCTGCGCCGCTGTGGCGGCCAGAGCTGCAAGGTCTGTGAAATCGCCAATGCCCCAGTTGCGCTCGGACCGCAGGGCATATAGCTGCGTGGCAATGCCCCACCACCGCTCGCCGTTGTGCAGTGGGGCAGGGGCCCAGCACTGCGCAGGCGCCACGATCACGAAGCGTGAGCCGGCCGCTGCGGTCTGCAGCACGTAATAGCCGGGCTCCAGGGTGCCAGGAAGTTCGGCGTGCGTGCCATGGCCGTGCACCAGCACGCGGTCACTGCCGTCATCCGGGCGCAGGTTCCACGGGCCGTCAGCACCCAGTGGCAGGCTCTGGGGCACACCCGCCGGCAGCACCACCGGTTCGTCGGCGGGGTCGGCCTCTTGCGGGCCCATCGCGCGCAGGGCATTGGCCAGCACCCGCGCGGGGACCTCCGTGGTCTGCCCCCAGAAGCTGGTGAATTCGGTGGCGATGCCCCTGCGGGATGCCTGCTCTCGAAGTTCCTGCGGGCTGGCCGCGTCGAAGGTGGGCCCGGTCATCATGCGGGCCCTCCGGCCAGCAGCCAGCGGGCTGAACGGGGCGGCCACACGGTATCTGCGCGGCCGCGGCGGTGGCTGAAGACTTCTTGCGCAATGGCTTCCCAGGGCGCGGGCGCATCCACGGGGTCGGTACCGATGTTCAACTCCAGCTGCACTGCTTCGCCGCTGCGGTAGTGCCAGGTGACCCGCAGGCCGGTGCTGCCCACTGGCTCCGCCGTGTGGCCCTGCGCGAGCAGATGGCCTGCGCGCGGCTGCAGCCACTGGCGCCGGGCCTCCAGCGCGGCCTTTATCAGCGCCATTCTTTGGCGCCCCTCATGGGTTTCGCAGGTTTCCCAGCGCAGGGTGCTGGCGTGCAGGGTGGCAATGTCGCAGGCGTCCGGCAGGGCATGCTGGTCGTCCGTGCTGTGGCCGAACTCGCGCACACGCCCTTCGCGCACGGCGTCGCGCAGGGCGCCTTCCCAGTTGGCAAAGTACAGAAACGGTGTGGATGCCGCGAACTCGTCGCCCATGAAGACGAGGGGCGTGGCGGGTGTCAGCAGCGCCAGCAGCAAGGCAAACTCGGCCCCGTCGTGGCCGGCAAGCGCCTGCAGCCGTTCGCCAAAGGCACGGTTGCCAACCTGGTCGTGGTTGCCCATGAAATGGACCATGCAGCCCAGTGGTGCGGCCGGGCCGGTGGCGTCCCCCCCGCGCCAGGGGCCCGGAAAGGCGTACCCCGTGGCCAGCGTACGCGCCAGAACCCCCATGGGCTCGGCAGCAAACTTGGCGTAATAGCCTTGGGCCTCGCCGGTCAGGTTGACGTGCAGCGCGTGGTGGAAGTCATCGTTCCACTGGGCGTCGTACAGGCCCGGTTCATGCCGGGTCGACAGCCGCCACCCGTGGTTGAGCTCGTTTTCCAGCACCAGATGCAAGGGACGGCGGGCCTGGGCCTCCAGCGCCCGCACCCTGGCGCTGAGGTGGTCCAGCACATCGGGCAGGCTGGCGTCCTGGATGGCGTGCACGGCATCGAGCCGCAGGCCGTCGGCCTGGAACTCCTCCAGCCAGTACAGGGCGTTGTGGATGAAGAACTCCCGCACGACGCTGCCGCCGTCCTGGTCAAAGTTGATGGCTGCGCCCCACGGGCTGGTGTGCGTGGTCGAAAAGAAGGCTTCCGCATAGGCATTGAGGTAGTTGCCGTCAGGGCCAAAGTGGTTGTAGACCACGTCGACGAACACGCACAGGCCTAGCGCATGGGCCCGGTCGATGAAAGCCTTGAGTTCATCGGGGGTGCCGTAGGCATGGTGCGGCGCAAAGGGCAGCACCCCGTCGTAGCCCCATCCCCATGCACCGCCAAAGGCTGCCAGTGGCATGAGTTCAATGGCGGTAAAGCCCAGGTCTGCCAGATGCTGCAGATGCGCGGCTGCGGCGGCGTAGGTGCCTTCGGGGGTGAAGGTGCCGACGTGGAGTTCGTAGAACACCAGTTCTTCCCACGGCCGGCCGGCCCAGTCGGTGGTCCAGGCGTAGCCCTCGGGGTCCGTCAGCACGCAGGGCGCGTGGGGGCCGCGCGGGTTGTGGCGCGAGGCCGGGTCGGGCACCGTCAGGGTGTCGTTGATGCGCCACTGGTATTCGCGCCCGGCCACGCCGTCGGGCGTGTCCACATGCCACCAGCCTTCGCCCGAACTTTCGGCGGGCACCGCCAGCGGTTCGTGCTGCGTACTGGCTTGCAGCAACAGCGATACCCGGGTCGCCGATGGCGCCCAGAGCGAAAAGCGGGCGCCGCCGCCGGGCAGCAGGCGGGCGCCGAAAGGCATCAGGTGCGTGTGTGTCATGGGGCTTGCAAACCGGGTGGGGTGGGCGCAACGAGCAGCGCCATCGAGTGCGAAACCAGCGTCCACTGGCCGCCGGATTCCAGCGACTGCGCGGGGCCTGCATCCACGGTGTCGAGCGCATGGACTGTCGTATCGCGCGTGTCCAGGTGCACCGCCCAGGTGCGGGGCGATTCCTCTGCCGGCAGCGTGAAGGTGGTTTCTTCGTCCGACGCATTGAAGAGAGCCACCACCGACCTGCCGCCTGCGTTGCAGTCGTCCATCACGGCAGCCACGCAGCGCACGGCCGGGTCTTCCCACTCCTGCGCGGTCATCTCGTGGCCCCACACGCTGTACCAGCGCACCACGGCCGTGCAGTCGCCCGCGCCGGGCTCTGCAGGCCAGTCGGCCATGTGCAGCACCGGAAGCCGCTGGCGCAGTGCAGACAGGGCCGCCACAAAGCCGTGCAGCCCCGCGGCCTGCGCGGGCACGCGTTCCCAGTCGTGCCAGGTCAGGGGGCTGTCCTGGCAGTAGCCGTTGTTGTTGCCACCCTGGGTACGGCCTACCTCGTCGCCGCCCAGCAGCAGCGGCGTGCCGCGCGAGATGAACAGCGTGGCCAGCAGGTTGCGCATCTGCCGCGCACGCAGCGCAATCACGCTTTCGTCATCCGTATCGCCTTCGACGCCGCAGTTCCAGCTGCGGTTGTGCGATTCGCCGTCGCGGCTGTCTTCGCCATTGGCCTCGTTGTGTTTTTCGTTGTAGCTCACCAGGTCGGCCAGCGTGAAGCCGTCATGCACGGTCACGATGTTGACGCTGTCGGTGGGCCTGCGGCGGCGCCACTGATAGATGTCGGCAGAGCCGCAGATGCAGGCGGCAAACGCGGGCAGGCTGCCATCGGCGTTCACCCAGTAGTCGCGCACGGCATCGCGGTAGCGGCCGTTCCATTCCATCCACCCGGCCGGGAAGCCGCCAATCTGGTAGCCGAAGGGCCCCAGGTCCCACGGTTCGGCGATGAGCTTGACGCGGGAGAGCACGGGGTCTTGCGCGATGGCTGCGAAGAACGTTGCGCGCAGGGTGTAGGCGCCCTCTGCGTCGCGCCCCAGCGCAGAGGCCAGGTCAAAGCGAAAGCCGTCCACATGCATTTCCTGCACCCAGTAGCGCAGGCTGTCCATGATGAGGCGCAGCGCTGGCGGACTGGTGGTGTCCACCGTGTTGCCTGTGCCGGTGTAGTCCACCGTCATCCGCAGGTTCTCGGGCGAGAGCCGGTAGTAGGCGGCGTTGTCGATGCCCTTGAGACTCAGCGTGGGGCCCAGGTGGTTGCCCTCGCCCGTGTGGTTGTAGACGACATCCAGGATCACCTCCAGCCCCGCGGCGTGCAGGCCCTTGACCATGGTCTTGAACTCTTCCACGCCGCCGTCGCTAGCGGGCGCTGCATAGCGCGGCTCAGGCGCCATGAAGGCCACGGTGTTGTAGCCCCAGTAGTTGGTCAGGCCCGCGTCCACCAGCCGCTGGTCGTCAATGAACGCCTGCACCGGCAACAGCTCCACGCTGGTCACGCCCAGGCTCGTGAGATGGGCGATGGAGGCAGGCGCTGCAAGCCCCGCATAGGTGCTGCGCAGGGCCTGGGGCACCGCAGGGTTGGATTGCGTGAAGCCTTTGACATGCACCTCGTAGAAGACCGTGTCCTCGGGCGGAATGCGCGGCGGCGTGTCGCCCGACCAGTCGAACCGCGACCGCACCACACGGCACTTGGGGGCCGTCGAGCCGTTGTTAGTGTTGCTTGCGGCCATGTCTTCGTCCTCGTGGCCCACCTCATAGCCGTACTGGTCGGCACGCCCGCGCACGGGGCGGTCCAGTGCCAGTGCATACGGGTCGATCAGCAGCTTGGCTGGATTGCAGCGTGCGCCTGCAACGGGGTCGTACGGGCCGTGCACCCGCAGGCCGTAGCGCTGCCCGGCCTTGAGCCCGGCGATGTGGCCGTGCCACACCTCATGGGTCAGCGACGGTAGGGCGATGCGTGAGGTCTCGCGGCCGCCTTCGGAAAACAGGCACACCTCCACCCGCGTGGCGACCGACGAAAAGACCGCGAAGTTCACGCCCTCGCGGTCGAGCGTGGCGCCCAGCGGCCAGTGGCGTCCCGCGCCGACGTGATGCCTGGGGCCACGCGTGGTGGAGGGGGGTGATTCCTGCGTGTGCTCTGGCGTGCTCCCGTGTTTCATGCGGCAACCCGGAACACGGAATCGGTCAGGACCCTGTCTGACGGGCGCACTTGCGCTCCGGCGGCAGGGCTGATGGACAACGCAGGGCGCTGCGCCCGTGCCGGGAAGAACATGCGCGGCACCACGACGATGCCACTGTCGGTCACCGCAAAGCGCTGGCGGTCGGCTTCGGGGTGGATGACGATCTCTTCATTCGGCGGGATCTCGTTGTCCTGGTCGATGATGGCCCGGCGTATGCGCGCTCCCTGGCCGATGCGCGAGCGCTCCATCACGATGCAGTGCTCCAGTTGCGCATCGCGCTCGACCACCACCGATCGCCGCAACATGGCGTGGTCGAGCGAGGCGCCGTCCACCACGCAGCCCGAACCGACCATCGAGCGGTGCAGCACGCCATTCTCGATTTGCGCCGACTCTGCCTGGTCGGGGCTGGCATAGATAGGCCATTCGCGGTTGGACATGTGCGGTGGCGCGCGTCGGTTTCCACAATGCCGAACTGGTTGCACAGCGCCAGCGGCACGGGCAGCGTGGCCACGCTCACATGCGCGTTGTGGGTGCGATGGAAATCCACCATCTGGCGCACATCCATGCGGTAGATGTGGTCGGCGCCGAACACCGCCACGATGTCGGGACGAAAGGACTCGATGAGGTGGATGTTCTGGTAGACCGAGTCCGCCGTGCCCTGGAACCATTCGGGGCCGTTGCGCATTTGCGGCGGCACCACCGTGACGAAATGCTCGGGGATGAAGCGCGTCATGGTCCAGGAGCTGCGCACATGCTCGATGAGCGACTGCGACTTGTACTGCACCAGCAGATAGATCGAATAGATCTCGGAGTTGACCAGGTTGGACAGCACGAAGTCGACGATGCGGTGCTTTCCATTGAAGGGAACGGCGGGCTTGCAGCGCTCTGCGGTGAGCGGGTGCAGCCGGGAGCCTTCGCCCCCTGCCATGACGATGGCCAATACGTTGCGTGTGCGTGACATGGGAAGCTCCAGAGGCGCAACGCGGGCGCTGCGCGGGTGATCGGCGGGTAGTGCGATCAATGCTCTCCATCCGGGTATTCCCGCACTGCAAGCGCCCGGCGCAACCTGCAGTAGGTAACCGCCTACGTCAAAAACCGCACGCAGGTAACAGCACAAGCGGGCCCCCGGCAACCAGCCCATGACGGGGCAGGGCGGTGGCCTACAGCGCAGCGTGGGGTACGCCCCAACAATCGGCGCAAGGAGAAACCCATGCACCCTGAAAGCCCTTCACCTGCCGCGCCCAGCGCACAACCCGACGTCACCGACCCCATGGCACAGGCCGACACCGTGCACGGAGACGCCGATGGCAGCGCGTACTCTGCCGTGCTCACGCGCACGTCCGAGGGCGGCTACGCTGTGGCGCAGCTGCTGGTGGATGGCCACATGATTCCGGTGGCCAACGCCACATGGCCCACCCGCGACGAGGCGGTAGAGGCCGTGGCCGACTACGCGCGCGGCGACCGCAACCCCTACCGGGGCTGATGCCAGCCGGGGCCCGAAAGCTGCGTGCCTGGCGGCCTCAGGCCCCGTCGCCCGCGGTGCCCGTAATGGGCAGCACGATGCCCGTGATGTAGCTCGCACACGCTGGCGACGCCAGGAACACGTAGGCCGGTGAGATTTCCTCGGGCTGCGCGGGGCGTTTCATGTGCGTCTGCTCGCCGAATTTCTGGATGTCTTGCGGCGACTTGTCTGCCGGGTTCAACGGCGTCCACACCGGGCCCGGCGCCACCGCATTCACGCGGATGCCCCGGTCGGCCACGTTGTGGGCCAGCGCCTTGGTGAAGGCGTGGATGGCGCCCTTGGTGGCCGAGTAATCCAGCAACTCCTTGCTGCCCTTGAGGCCCGTGACCGAGCCGGTGTTGATGATGCAGTCGCCCCGGCCCAGGTGCGGCAGTGCGGCCTTGGCCATGCGGAAGTAGCCGTAGATGTTGGTCTTGAAGGTCTCGTCAAAACGCTCTTCGGTCAGGTCTTCGAGCGAGGACGCGTGTTCCTGAAAGGCGGCGTTGTTGACCAGCACGTTGAGCTTGCCAAAGGTGTCCACCACCTGCCGGATGGCGGTCTGGCAATAGGCAGGGTCCTTCACGTCCCCCGGCAGCGTGATGCAGCGTGTGCCTTCGGCCTCGACCAGGCGGCGTGTTTCCTCGGCGTCTTCATGCTCTGACAGGTAGCCGATGGCCACGTCGGCGCCTTCGCGTGCAAACAGCACGGCCACGGCGCGACCAATGCCCGAATCACCGCCGGTGATGAAAGCCGCAAAGCCCTGCAGCTTGCCGCTGCCCTGGTAGCCGGGCGCCTCGAAGCGCGGCTTGAGTTCCATGTCCTTTTCATGGCCCGGTTTTTCGAGGTGCTGGTCGGGCAGGGGCGTTCCCGGCTCGGTGCGGCCCGGGCCGGGGGCTGCAGCGCTGCTTTCGCCGCCCTCCTGGCTCTGTTCGGCTCCGTCCTTGCGGTCCTGGCTGGCCTGTATGCGCCGCTGCTGGGCGACGGTGTCGTCAGTGGCCTCGTCGCCACGGGCGGCAGGGTTCTGGGTCGGGTTGGTGTTGTCCTGGGGGGTGGTGTTCATGGTGTGGTCTGGGTTTGGAAAGGGAAGGTCGAGCTGGTGCATGGGGCGTGCTGGGCATGGCGGGGCATTGATGGCGCTGGCGCCTGGGTCTCGTCAGCCCAGCGGTTTCCACTGCGGTGGCTCGGGCTCGGGGAATCGCAAGGGCTCGGGGCGTGTGCGCACCATGGCTTCCCATTGCCGCAGGCGCTTGCGTGCACGGGGTTTGAGGTGCTCGGGGCCGCCGGGGTGGGTCTTGGACATGTGCGGTCTCGCGGGTGTGGGGAGACCGGCCATTTGTCCATCCGGACTTGGGTCCCCGTGTCAGCATTTGTTGATTCCCCGCATCGGACTGAGCGCGCTGCGTGGCTGGGTGCAGCGCGCGGAGTCAGCGCACAGGCAGCGGCAGAGCCATGGCCGCGTTGCCCAGCATTTCGCGAAACCAGTTGAGCAGCAGCGTCGTGTAGTTCTCAGCCCACTCGGGCCGGGCCAGGCTGTGGTCTGCACCCTTGATCACGCGGTAGGTCATCGACCGGGCACCGCTGAACGCACTGCGGTAGCTCTCGATGGTGGGGTGCGGCACGATGTCGTCGCACTCCGATTCGACCAGCAGCACATCGCCGCGAAATACGTTGCTGGCCGCCAGTGCGCGGTTGCTGTCGGGCGGTTGCACCTGTGCGCGGTACTGCGCAAGTGCGGTGCGGCTCAATTGCTGCTTGGGCACCAGCCAGTCGTCATCCTGGTAGAGCGCAGGGACCCGCAGCGCCAGCCAGCGCACGGGCCGCAGCGCGCTCATCAATGCGGCCAGATACCCGCCGTAGCTGCTGCCCACCACCAGCATGGCGTTGCTGTCCACCGCGGGGTGGGCTGCCAGCAGGTCGTAGGCGGCCAGCATGTCGCACAGGTTTTCCTCGCGCGTCACGGTCGCGCGGTGCGCCTTGTCGCGGGCATGGCCGCGCAGGTCGAACGTGAGGCAGATGCAGCCCATGGCCGCCAGGGCGCGCGCGCGGGCAAGGTACTGCACCTGGCTGCCGTCCCAGCCGTGCACCAGCATCACCCCCGGCAGCCGGGTATCGGGCGCTATCAGCGTGCCCGCAATAGTGCGGCCGTCCACCGCAATCTCCAGGGCGCGCTCACGGGTGGCCATCGGGCACCACCCCTGCGTATTTGGTGAGGGGGCCGACCTCCGGGTCATCGCCCTGGTAGTAGACCGTGGCGCCCTCCGGCAGCGCGCCCGGCGGCCCGAACTGCTCTACACAGCGCGCGTGCACCGTTGCCAGCCTGGGGTGGGCCTGCAGTGCGTGCAGCGCGGCCAGCTCTGCGGGGGTGGCCCCGCCCACGCGCCACGATTGCTCCAGCACGCCCGATGACCATTCGCCCGCCGCGTTGACGCCCTGCACCACGTCGTAGTTGATGCGCGAAGCAAAAAAGCCCGGGTAGCAGGCCAGCGCGGCTGCGTGGTAGACCATGGCCTGATCCACGGCCGAGCGCAGCGGGCCGGGTGCCAGGCTGTGCAGCAGGGCTGCAAAGTCTCCGCGCACCACCGTGAGGTCCGAACCGCCATAGGCCGGCTGGTCCTGCCCATTGGTCGTCTGCCGCTGCCGGCCCCAGTACGACACCTGCATGCCGCCCAGCCGCACCTGGCCAACGCTCAGCGTGTCGGCATTGCGCAGGTTGTGCTCCAGCACCAGGCCCCAGGTGTGCAGCGTGGTGTCGTCCAGTGTGTCCATCCAGGCCTGCAGCGCGGCCATGCTGCCGACCACGGCCTGCCCGCGTCCGCCGGCCTCGCCTGCGGGCTTCAGGCGCACCGGGCCATAGGCCAGCAGCCGCTGCCCGGCATGCAGCGCATCGGCCCGCGAGAACGCCGCATGTCCTGCCAGCGTGGCGCCCCTGACCTGCTGTGCAAAGGTTGTGCTCCAGCCCGGCGGTGCGGTGGCATCCGCGCTGGCCAGCGGATGCGTGATGGTTTTGGTCGCCACAAAGTCATGTGGTACCACGCCGCCCAGCAGGTCGTCTTCGGTGCGCACGCCCAGGCTGTGCGCGGTCGCGGAATCCAGGGTGGCCATGGGCACCAGAAAGGGCTGCTGCGGCCATGCGGATACCGGCAGCTCGGCGACGCAGGGCGTGCCCAGCAGGCGCGCCGTTTCGCGGGCAATGATGTTCAGCGTGGCATGTTCGTGCGCGCTGCGGCGGGGGCCTGCGTTGCCGGTCCAGGGCATTACCGGGCGCTCGCTGGCGGGCTGGGACTCGCCTGCTGCGTCAGCAGTGGTCTGGCCGGCCCGCGCTGACATGTGCATTAAAGGATCAGTCTCCACGCGCAGAGCCCTCGGCAGAGGAGGGCGGGGCTTGTCTTTCGCCTTCAACGCGGCCGGGGCGGCCGGCCGCGCCCAGTGCCGCGCCCAATGCGGCGCTGCGGGCGCGTGCGTGGTCCCATGTCTGCGGGTTGCCCGCGCCGTTGGCCAGCGGGTTCACGAGCCCCCCGATGGTGGCGGGTTCCGTCGCGGTGGGCGGGGTATCGCGCGCGGTATGGATGTCTTGCGTGCTGTGCTCCGTGCCCACGTCCGGCCGCGGGTGCTCTTCGCTTTCGGCAAGGCGAAGCTGCTCGTCGCGCCGTTCTTGCAATGCAGCGTCAAGGTGCTCCTGGGTATGCGGCTGGTTTGCGCCGGTGCCATGGCCCCGCTGTGCGTCTGGGGTGTCGCTGGCGTCGGCGCTGCTGCGCACCATGCCGTACTGCATGTACAGGGTTTCAGCGGGGCCTTCCTGGGGGCCCTGTGTCGTGCGCTGCGCGGAGGGGGGCTCCATCGCGCCCGGGTCATGGCTGGGCTCGTCTGCTGGCGAATGCTGGTTGTTTTGCGGCCTGGCCGCGTCGGCCTGCGCCATGGGTGTGCGGCTCATGTGCGCTGGGCCGACCGGCGCGGCGTGGTGGGGTGGTTGCTGTTGTGGCCGTCAGCGTCTGCACCCGCGTCACGGTTTTCGCGCTCGGTGGCGTCGGGCTCAACCGGGTCGGCCGTGTGGGGATCAGCGGGCTCTGCGCCGGGGGTTGAGGTAACGCCCCGGGGCGCTATCAGCGGGGCGTGGGGGGTGGACGAGTGGGTCGGCATACGTGCAGCTCCTTCTGAGTCGGGTGGCCGAGCCCGGTGGGCGGCGGCTCAGGCCATTCTTGGGAGTGCGCGGGCATGGATGTGTAGGCGAGGTCCTATAGAGCGGTCGGCCGGAGTCATCCGCGTCGCCGTCGCGGTGACAGGGTTGTGGAGTATCTGCTATTAAATGAATAGCTAAAAAGCGTTCTGGATTAAACGATAGGGCCCCGTTTTAATCAAAAAATCGATCTGCCGTGATGTCTTGATGCAGAAGGGCAACGCCCGTCGATAGTGCGTCTTTCGCCGACGACGTGCCTTTGCCGTGGTCATTCCCGCCACTGCAGTGCCCAGCAAAAAGGACCTTGTGCCATTCGGCGCAAGGTCCTTTCTGTGGGGCTGCCGCGAGGGGCAGCCGCAGCGCGGTATCAGACGGTGGCGTCCTTGAGCTTCTTGAGCGCGCGGGTCTTGATCTTGACCGAGGCGGGCTTGGCGGGGAACCAACGCTCTTCACCCGTGAACGGGTCCTTGCCAAAGCGCTTCTTCTTCGCGGGGATCTGCTGCAGGCCGATCTTCATCAGGCCTGGCAGCGTGAATTCGCCGGAACCCTTCTTGTGCACAGAGCCCAGGATGGCGGCTTCCAGCGCGGCCAGCACGGCCTTGGTGGCCTTGGGTTCCACACCCGACTGCTCGGCCAGGTGCGCCACCAGCGTGGTCTTGTTGAAAGCGGTCTTGATGGGCTTGAGGGCTGCGGGCGCGGCCTTGGCGGCAGGTGCTGCAGCCTTCTTGGCTACAGGCGCAGCAGCCTTCTTGGCGGGTGCAGCGGCCTTGGCGGCCTTCGTTGCGGGAGCGGTGGTTTTCTTTGCAGTTGCCATGATGTTGATGGTTGGTCCTGGTTGTAGTGGCACTCAGGATATTTCCGAGGGCGCCGACGATTTTAGGTGCGCGCTGCAAAAAGTTGCCAGCATTGTGGCAACACTGCAAAACGCCGCTGCGCCGGCAGGCTGCGCAAGGGCGTCGTGCAGGGCTGTGCGCGTGCACGGCGGCTGCAGCCGGGGCGTTACGATGTGCGTCATCTCTGGCTGGCGCAACCGTTGCCTGACCGATTGGCGGCACACCGTTGCGCTCCATCTTTTCGAATCCGCTTTCCCATTTTTTCGCCGCCTTCTGGCACGGCTCCATGCAACTTCATCGAATGCTCCAACTGCTCGGCGCCGTGGTGCTGGTGGCTACCATGGCGCTCGTGGGGCGCATGGCCACCACCGAGTGGCAGGCTGTGAGCAGCGCGTCTTACAGCCTGCGCCTGCTGGAGCCCCTGCGCGCCGGGCTCGTCGCCATGGAGATGGTCTCGCGCGAGCGCGGCCCCACCAATGCAGCGCTGGGCGATGCCATGCCCATGACGCAGGTGCGCAGCGATGCGCTGCAGCAGGCCCGCCTGCGCACCGACCGCGCGCTCCTTACTTTGCGCGACGCTGTGGCGGGCGTGGCAGGCAGCCCCGGCATGCAGACCGAGCTGCCCCAGCGTGTGGAAGCCGCTCGGGTCGCGCTGGCGCAGGCCCGTACGGTGGTGGACCAGACCCTGACGCTGCCCGGCGCGCGGCGGTCTGCCGAACGCATCCGCTCTGCGGTGTACGCCATGGTGGCGGTGGTACCGCTGCTGGCGCCGGTCAACACGGCGCTGGCGGGTGGCGCGCAGCAGGCCTACCCGGCCCTGGGTGACGATGTGCAGGGCGCGTTGCTGGCCGCCGACCTGCGCGAGTACGCCGGCCTGCTCGGTTCCCATTTCACGGCGGCGCTTGTCAAGGGCGAGCCTTTTTCTGCGGCCGAACACCGGGCCATCGACGAGACCAGTGGCCGCATTGCGCAGCTGCGGTTCCTGATCGAGCTTCGCGTGCGGGGTAGCGCGCGCCCTGCCAGCGTGCTCCATGCGTGGGACACGGTCGAGGCCCGCTACTTTGGCGCCGCGCAGACGCTGCTTCAGTCTGTACTCCGGGAAGGGGATGCCGGTGGCCGCTATGGCCTGACCGCGGCGGACTTTGCTGCGCGCTACGTGCCCGACATGAACCCCGTGCTGGAGCTGCGCGACGCCCTGCTGCTGCAGGCGCGCGAGAGCGCGATGCGCGAGCACGACCGCGCGGTGCAGGTGCTGCTGTGGGCACTACTGGGCGCCGCGGTGCTGCTGGCAGCGCTGGGCAGTGCCCTGTATGTGCTGCAGCGGCGCGTGCTGCGCCCGCTGGTGCGCGCCACCGGTGCCCTGCACGCCCTGGCCTACCAGGGGCACGGTCACGAATCGCCACCGCAGCCACCGGCAACGCAGGACGAAGTGGCCGCCGTTGTCGGCGCAGTGCGCCTGCTGGAGCAGCAGACGCACCGCCGCCATGAACTGGAGCGCGAGCGCGACCAGCTCATCGAGCAGCTGCGCGAACAGTCGGCCACCGACTACCTCACGGGCTTGCGCAACCGCCGGTCATTCATCACCGCCGCCCACGACAGGCTGTTGCAGGCGCAGCGCTACGGGTTTGATGTGGCCGTGGTGTTGCTGGACATTGACTGGTTCAAGCAGCTCAACGACAGCCATGGCCATGCTGCCGGCGACCGCGCGCTGCAGGCCGTGGCGCAGGTGCTGCGCACCGAACTGCGCGAGACCGATCTGGCGGCCCGCTTTGGTGGCGAGGAGTTTGTGGTGATGCTCACGCATTGCGACCCCGAGGCCGCGTTGCACTTTGCCCTGCGCTTGCGCGAGGCCATCAGCGACCTGGAGGTGCAGGGTGCCGAGGGCCAGCCGGTCCGCATGACGGCAAGCCTGGGTGTGGCCAACTCGCGCAGCGTGGGCCTGGCGCTGGAAGCGCTGCTTTCAGCGGCAGACCAGGCGATGTACTCCGCCAAAAATGCGGGGCGGGATCAGGTGGTGCAGTCATAGCGGGCAGTTCCTTAGGGACCCTCTGCACGAATCAGCGCGCCGTGTGCATCTGCGGCCTTGGGCCGTCTGCTGCGTTTTGCATGGCCTTCCCTTCGCGCTGCAACGCATCTGCCAAGAATAGTGTCAACAGGCCCTGACCGAACGATGGTCCGCCCGATGGGCATCGTTACCTGCGGCGCTGGGGTGCGGGCACGTCGGGCCACGCTGCTGCCAGGCGGCTACGGCGCAACGCCTGCCAGGCCGCCCTGCGCCAGCAGTTCGCTGAACCACTCCTCGTACCCCGCACTGCTGGGGTGCAGGCCATCGGCCGCGTGCAGCGCCTTGCTGTGCAGCAAAAACGGGTCTTGTGCCCGCGGCTTGAGCAGCCGCACGTAGCGCGCGCCGTGGGTGGCAGCCACAGCCTGCGCCATGGTATGCAGGCGCTCCGAGCGGCGCGACATGCCCCACGACAGCGGCGGTATGAAAAACGGCGCGTGGCCCACATCGCCGCACGGCATCAGCACCACCTGCGCGCCGCGCTGGCGGGCCAGTGCCAGGGTGCGGTCCATGTCGCTGCGTAGCTTGTCTTCGGATGTGAAGCGGATCACATCGTTGCCCCCGGCCATCACCAGCACCAGGTCGTAGCCACCGGCGGCCTCCTGCAGCTGGCGGGCCACGTCCTCGAATTTCGCGCCGTTGGCGGCAAGGTTGTCGATGCGCCACTGCGGGTGCGTCTGTCCGATCAGTCCCACCAGGCTGTCGGCCGCAGCGTCTGCGCCGGTGCCCACGGCAGTGCTGTCGCCCACCACGAGCAGCCGCCTGGTGGGCTGCTCGGGCGCAGCGGTGTAGGGCCGCGCTTCGCGGGCCAGGTCGGCCGCGGTCAGGATGCGCCAGGGCGCGCAGGCGGTAAGGAGCAGCGCACCGGCGGTGATGGCAGCCACCGACATGCAGCGGCGTGACCGCGACAACCGGGACAACCGGGACAACCGGGACAAGGAGCGCAAAAGGGCGATGGGCATGGGCGGCAACGGCTGGGCGTGTGGGGGGACACTGCAGAGTACGCAGCCGGGGCCTGACTGGATGTCGGCGGTGCGCATTCACTGCCGTAGGACGGCCGCGCCGCAAGGCGCGGCGACCCAGGTCTTGGTGCAGAAGAAACCCGGGCGCCAGGCGCGCGCCGGTTACTTCCTGAAGACAACCGCTTCCAGCTGCATGGCCCTGATGGCCGCTGCGGTCTTGTCGGCCTGTGCCTTCGTGGCGTAGGGCCCCACGCGCACGCGGATGCGCTGGCCTGCAGCCGTGGTCAGCTCCTGGCGGAAGGCCGGCAGGCCTTCGTTGAGCAGCCGCGCCTGCGCCTTGCGCGCGTTGGCCTCTTCGGCAAACAACCCCACGTTGATGTAGTAGCCCGGCAGGGTGCCCACGGGCGGGGGCAATGCGGCGTCGCCGGTCGCCGCGGTGGCGGCACCTTTGGGTGATTTGCTGGCCGCGCGCGAGGCTGCAGGTACCGGAGCCTGCCCCTCTGCGGCCGGCCTGGCTGGCGCTGCCGCGCGCGGGCTGGCTGTGTCACGCGGCGGCGGGCTGCCGGCCTTGCGTGCAGAGGATGCCGAAGGCGCTGGCGTAGCCGCAGGCGGCGCGGTGGGGGCCGGTGCGCCCTGTTCGGCCGCGGGCGCGCTGGCCGGGGCGGTGACTGGCGTTCGCGCTGCAGGTGGGGTAGTAGGTGGGGTGGCGGGTGGGGTGGCGGGTGGCGGCGTGGTTGCCGGGGCCGTAGCTGAGGCAGCCGCTTTGGGCGGAACGGTGGCCTGTGCAGAGCTTGCCGTGGCGGCGGGCGGTGGGCTGGCGGCAGTCGCTGCAGCGACAGGCGGAGCGACAGGAACAGCGCCGGGCGCAGGCGCCGTTGCCGTGACAGGCGCAGCAGACGCTTCAGAAGCCACGGCGTCGGATGCGGCAACGGCCTCGGTCACCGTGCCCACGGTTCCCGCGGCCACGGGCGCCGACGCCGCTGCGCTGGCCGAGGTGGCTTGCGCCACCGTCACTTCAGGCTCCATCGCAAACCGCCGCTGGCTGCCGTCTTGCGGCATCAGCAGGTAAGCCAGCACGGCTGCGGCCACGATGGCTGCATGCCCCAGCACCACCAGCTGCAGGCGTCGGCGGGTGCTGGCCTGGCCTGCCAGCATGTCGCAAGCCTCCGGCACGGTGCGTGATGCGGCGAGCGCGCGGGCGATGCGCTTGCGGATGTCGGTGTGCAGCATGGCGTTGCCGTACATGCCTGGCACGGCAAAAGCCAGCACGGCCACCGTGGCCAGCACGCCCCATTCAATGCCCTGCGGCCACTGCAGCAGCACGCGGCCCAGCGCAAACACCAGCAACGCCAGCCCTTCGGCCGCGGCCACGTACACCAGCGCGGGGCTCCAGAGCTGGCGGAACACCATCCACCCCAGCGTGAACACGCTGGCGGCCCAGTTCCAGGTGGTGGTGGTGCGGCCGGTGGCGTCAAACCGGTCGAACACCGGCAGGTAGTACGCCGTGTTCATGGGGCCCAGCGCCGCGCGGTAGAGCGCGTTCATGGCGTTGTCCGAGGGCGAATCCAGCGACATGGCGGGAATCAGGGAGTCGGAGGGGTCCGTGGTGGGGCGCATGCCCAATTCTGTCATGCGCGGCTGCGCAAGCGAGGCCTGCGGCGCTGTGCACCGGGCCGGGCGTTGCGCCCAGGCATCGCCCTGGTGGAGTGCCAGGGCGCCGCCGGTGCGCTGTGGCGGCCCCACAGGCCAAAAAACGAGCCAAAAAGGCCTGTAGCGCTTTTTCTGATTGCCCTGCTAGCTATCAAAAAAAAAGCATGCTACTAGGTGCTCAGGCGCCACGCACCATCGCCATGATCTTGCCGGCATCCAGCGTGGAGGCCTTTTCGCGAATCTGCGGCAGATAGTCGGCCTGCATTTGCTTGGCGGGCCCGAGCAGCCCCTGGAAGGTTTCGCGCAGCATGGCGGTGCTCATCACACGGCCGCCGGCGTAGTAGCGCCGCGCCACCTGGCCCAGCGCGTACGTGGTGGCAAACGAGAACGCCATGCCCGTGGCCGCGCTGCCCAGGCCGCCCATGGTGCGGCCCGCGGCCTTGCCCAGCAGGCCACCCAGGAGCTTGCGGCCAAACTGCTCCAGGTACTGCGAGGTCATGCCCACGCCTGCCGCGGCGATGAATTCCTTGATGTGGCCCTGGTCCAGCTCCACGCCGTAGGTCTTGCCGATGGCGTAGACCATCTTGATCTGCATGGGGATGATGGCCATCGACGCCCATGACTGGGGCAGCAGCTCCAGCGCGCCGTTGATCAGCGCGTAGTTGAGGATGGACTTGTCCAGCGCGGCCTCCTGCGCGGTCGGCAAAATCGTGGTGGGGCTGGCGGTGGACGTGGCCGAGGCGGAGGGCCCTGCAGCGCGGGCCGCGGTTGCAGTGGCTGCAGCTGCCGATGCCGGTACCGCCTTTTCGGCAACGTCGACCAGCGTGTCGGCTTCCAGGTCGAACGCGTCCGTCTGCGGAGCGCCCAGCTGCAGCGCGCCCTTGAGCGATGCGAGAAAGCTCCGTTCCGCCGGTGTCTGGCGGCCGTCCACGTCGCACACGCACACCGCCATTTCGTAGGCCAGCTGCCGGTGCGAGGCATCGGTCAGCCCCTGCGCCGCGGCTTGCACGCTGGTGCGCTTGAGCAGCACATCCTGGTAGATCCGCGGCAAGTCGGCCATGCCCGCGTCGCCCGCCAGCGACTGGGCGATGCGGCGGATCTCTTCGCGTTCGGCGTCGTCCTTGTCGCCGTCGGCAAATGCCGCCAGCAGTGCGATGGTGAGGATGGATTTTTGCTGATCGATGTTCATGAACGGATGCTGTGATGCAAGGAGAAGGGCCGCAGAAGCGGTGGAGCCTGCCAGATGCAGTCTAGGTTCGGCCAATTCAATGCCACGGCGCGTAGGGAATTGCAACAGGCCCGGTGCAGTGCGAGCGCAGCCTGCGGCGCGCTGCACGAAACGCCGGAGCCGACTACCATGCGCGGCTGACCCGCGTGCCCCTGAGAGGCTGAGAGTCATTTGCCTTTGCCCGCCTTGCACGCCAAAACACCGCTGCTCTTCGTTGCAAGTGCGCGCCATAGCCCGAGCTATGGCTGTGCTTTGCGCCTCGATCAGCGGCGTTGTGTCGTACCTTTCGGGCTCGGGCAAAAAACTCTCAGCCTCTGAGCCGCCCCTCATCCTTTCTGTGAGCCGCCATGACCGCCAAAACCCTCAAGATCGATTTCGTCTCGGATGTCTCCTGCCCCTGGTGCATCATCGGCCTCAAAGCCCTGGAACAGGCCGCCGACCGCCTGGCCGGGCAGGTGGCGCTGGACCTGCATTTCCAGCCCTTCGAGCTGAACCCGCAGATGGGCCCGGAAGGCCAGGACATCGGCGAGCACCTGCAGCAGAAATACGGCGCGACACCCGAGCAGAGCCAGCGCAACCGCGAAGCCATTGCAGCGCGCGGGGCAGAGCTGGGCTTTACCTTCGGCATGGACAAGCGCAGCCGCATCTACAACACCTTTGACGCCCACCGCCTGCTGCACTGGGCCGAGGAGTCGGGCCGCCAGCATGCGCTCAAGCACGCGCTGTTCACGGCGTATTTCACCGAAGGACAGGACCCGAGCAACCACGAAGTGCTGGTGGCCGCTGCCACGGGCGTGGGGCTGGACGCCCAGGAAGCCCGCGCCCTGCTGGCCTCAGACCGCTACGCCGCCGAGGTGCGCGAGCGCGAGCAGTTCTACCTGCAGCACGGCATCCACTCGGTGCCCGCCGTCATCATCAACGACCGCCACCTGATCCAGGGCGGCCAGCCGGTGGAGGTTTTTGAGCAGGCCCTGCGGCAACTGGCCCAGGAAGCAGCCGCCTGACGGTTTGGCGTGATCTGCATGCCACGCTGAATGGAGCAGGACGGCCACAGAGACCGGATCGGCGGCGGCGCGCCGTGGCGCAGTGCAGGCAACCGCGCCACGGCCCGTGGCGGGCGTAGCGGGCGAGATCGACAATTGCTATTAAAAATATAGCTATAAGACCACTATAAAAAAGCCCTACAGGGTGTTTTGATCCAAAAAAAGGGGCGCAAGGCCCCTTGGTTGTTGTCGCTGTGGCCCCTGGCCCACCGGCGGGCAGGCTGGAGCCGCTTACTTGCGCACCGGAACCGCGATGGCGCGGTCCACCGGCACGGCGGTCACGCTGTTCTGGGGCGAGCCGTCAATGAGCTTTTCGGAGTACGTGAGGTAGACCAGCGTGTTGCGCGTGGAGTCCACCATGCGCACGATGCGCAGGCGCTTGAACAGGATGGACATGCGCTCGCTGAACACTTCTTCCTGTTTTTTCAGGGGCTCGGGAAAGCTGATCGGGCCGACCTGGCGGCAGGCAATCGATGCCTCGGCCCGGTCTTCTGCCAGGCCGAGCGAGCCCTTGATGCCGCCGGTGCGCGCACGCGACACGTAGCAGGTCACGCCCTGCACGGCGGGGTCGTCATAGGCCTCCACGATGATGTCGTGGTCGCGTCCGATCCACTGGAAGGCGGTGTCGACTGTGCCCACTTTTTCGCCAGGCGCAGCCTGGGCCACGCCCGCAGTGCCCAGCAATGCAAGGCCGGCGGCCCACAGGGCGGCAGCCGCTGCGGCGCGTGCGGCGGTGCTCACGCGGTGGCTCCGGCGTCGGCGCAGCGCTGGGCCAGGTGGGCCAGTGCCTCCTCTACCTGGTCCACCAGCACCAGGCACAGGTCGCCGGGCTGCAGGCGCGCCAGTGCGGCATCGATGGCGATGAACTCGCCGCGGATTTCCTCCACATGCGTGGTGCGGCTGGCGCCGGCCAGGCCTTCGCGCAGCAGGGCCATCACCTCGCCATCGCCCCGGCCGCGCTGGGCTGCGTCCTGGTACAGGATCACCTCGTCGAATGCCGCGCCCAGGATCACGGTCTGCTCGCGGATGTCTTCGTCGCGCCGGTCGCCCGCGCCGCTGATCACCACGCTGCGGCGCTTGCCGGGCAGCGCGTCCACGGCACCCACCAGGGCGCGCATGGCATCGGGGTTGTGGCCGTAGTCTGCAATCACGGTGGCGCCGCGGTAGTCCATGATGTTGAAGCGGCCGGGGGCGTTGTCGCTGTCGTTCACAAAGCCCGAAAGGCCCCGGCGGATGGTCTGCCACGGCATGCCCACGCCCCAGGCGGCGGCCACGGCCGCCATCACGTTCTCGACCTGGAAACCGATCTTGCCGTTGCGCGTGATCGGCACATCGCGCAGGTGGATGGTCTCGCGCCACGAGCCTTCGGAGGCCACGATGGAGTCGCCATCGACATACACGGTACGGTGGCCCTGCGCGCGGTGCGTGGCCATCACGGGGTGGTGCCGGTCGCTGGCAAAGAAGATGATCTTGCCGGGGCACGACGGCGCCATGGCGGCCACCACGGGGTCGGCCGCGTTGAGCACGCCGTAGCCGTTGGCGGCCACGTTCTGCACGATCACGCGCTTGACCACGGCCAGGTCTTCCACCGTGGTGATGTAGTTCAGGCCCAGGTGGTCGCCCGCGCCGATGTTGGTGACCACGGCCACGGTGCAGCGGTCAAAGCCCAGGCCTTCGCGCAGGATGCCGCCGCGGGCGGTCTCGAACACGGCGGCGTCCACCTCGGGGTGCAGCAGCACGTTGCGGGCGCTCTTGGGGCCGCTGCAGTCGCCACTGTCGATCTGGCGGCCGTTCACGTACACGCCGTCGGTGTTGGTCATGCCCACGCGCAGGCCCTGCGCCGTGAACAGGTGCGCAATCAGGCGGGCGGTGGTCGTCTTGCCGTTGGTGCCGGTCACGGCCACGGTGGGGATGCGGCCGTCGTCGCCCTGGGCGTACAGCTTGTCGACCATGGCCTGGCCCACATTGCGGGGCTTGCCGTAGCTGGGGGCCAGGTGCATGCGCAGGCCGGGGGCGGCGTTCACTTCCACAAAGCCGCCGCCTTGCTCTTCAAGGGGGCGCAGCACGGTCTCGGCCACCATGTCCACGCCGCAGATGTGCAGGCCCACCATCTGGGCGGCGGCCACGGCGCGCGCGGCTACGTCGGGGTGCACGTCGTCGGTCACGTCGGTGGCCGTGCCGCCGGTGGACAGGTTGGCGTTGTTGCGCAGGATCACGCGCTGGCCCTTGGCGGGCACCGACTCGGGCGTCAGGTCCTGCATGGCCAGGCGTGCAATGGCGATGTCATCGAGCCGGATCTTGGTCAGCGAAGTGGCGTGGCCTTCCCCGCGGCGCGGGTCGAGGTTGACCTGCTCGACCAGCTGGCGCACGGTGTGCTGCCCGTCGCCCAGCACCTGGGGCGGCTCGCGGCGGGCCGCGGCCACCAGCTGGTCACCCACGACCAGCAGGCGGAAGTCGTGGCCGGGCAGGAAGCGCTCGACCATCACGGTGCCGTACTCGGCCGCGTTCTTGTACGCTTCTTCCAGCTGGGCGCGGTCGGTGATGTTGACGGTGACGCCCTTGCCCTGGTTGCCGTCCTGCGGCTTGACTACCACGGGCAGGCCCACCTTCAGGGCCACTTCCCAGGCTTCTTTCACGGTATCCACCGGCTTGCCCAGCGGCACTGGCACGCCTGCGGCGTGCAGCAGGCGCTTGGTCAGGTCCTTGTCCTGGCCGATGGATTCGGCCACGGCGCTGGTGGTGTCGATCTCGGCGGCCTGGATGCGGCGCTGTTTGGAGCCCCAGCCGAACTGCACCAGGCTGCCGCGCGTCAGCCGCCGGTACGGGATGCCCCGCGCCACGGCGGCATCGACGATGGAACCTGTGCTGGGCCCCAGGCGCTCGTCTTCATCGAGCTCGCGCAGCTCGGCGATCACGGCCTCGGCGTCGAACGTGCCGTTGCCCAGCGCGGCCTCGATGAGCTGCTGCGCGCATTCAAACGCTCGGCGGCCCACGGCTTCCTCGCTGTACTCCACCACCACCTGGTACACGCCGGGGTCGATGGTGGCCGTGGTGCGCGCAAACGTCACCGGGCAGCCCGCCTGGGCCTGCAGGGCCAGGGCTGCGGTCTGCAGCACATGTGCCAGCGAGATGTCGGCATCGCCGCCTTCGGGGTGCAGCACGCCGATGGCTGGAAACAGGGCCCGCAGCCGCGTTTCAAAGCCTGCGATCTGCGCCATGGCGCGTTCCGATTCGGCGCAGGCCACCACGGCCTCGATGGCCATGTGGCGGCTCCAGAGGTTGGGGCCACGCAGGGCCCGGGTGCGGGATACATCCATGGGGTTTCTTTCAGGGGTCGGTCGGGGCTCTCGGGCGCTGGTCAGCGTTCGGTAGTCGCAGTTTTCGTGGGGCGGTAGGGGGGAAAGCGGGCTCAGATCAGCCGTGCAGGGCCGCCCGCGCTGGCAGGTCGGGCTCGAAGGTCTTGATGCCGGCGCCAATCAGGTCGGGGGCAATGTCCAGCGCCCAGGCAGCCCCGATGGCCGCCAGCAGGGCATCGGTGTCGGGCACCACGGCATTGCGGCCAAAGGTCAGCTCGGACAGCGAGCCCAGCACATGTTCGGCATTGCCGGTGGCCAGCACCACCCGGCCGTTCTTGACCACCACCGCGCGGCCATTGCCGTTGGCGCGGTGCTCCACCACCACGGGCAGCGTTGCGTCCTGCGCGTACAGCACCACCGCGCCGTCCGACAGGGGGGCCAGGTCAGCGACCTGCGGTATGGCGGCGTTCAGCACGGCGGCGCCTTCGGACAGCACCACATCCACCTGGGTGCGCATCACCTTGGTCATCTGCTCCTGCTCGTGCACGTCGAATTCGGCCAGATTTTCCACCCCGTCCATGTCGGTCACCACGCCCACCTGGCAGCGGTCGTACGCCAGGCCATCGCGCAGGATGGTGCGTGCGTTGCTCTCGATCACGGCGGCCTGCACCATCTTGTTCATCAGCAGGCGGTGTGCGGCCTCCCAGTGGGCGCAGTCGGTGGTTTCCATGCAGCGGCGGTCGAGGAACATGCCTTCGGTGCAGGCCAGGCCGGTGTGGTGGCCGCTCAGGTGCAGCAGCCAGCCCACCAGCCGGGCAATGGTGGAGGTGCCGCGCGTGCCGGCCACGCCCACCACGGGAATGCGGCCGGGCTGGGCGTCATCGTTGCCGTCGTCGCTGGGGAACAGGTGTTCCACGATGGCCTGGCCCACGGGGCGGGGCGCGCCTTCCGCCGGCTTGAGGTGCATCAGCAGGCCAGGACCGGCGTTGACTTCGACAATCGCGCCGCCCTGGGCCTGCAGTGGCTTGGAGATGTCCATAGCCACCAGGTCGATGCCGGCAATGTCCAGGCCCACCACCTTGGCCGCCAGCGCTGCGATGTAGGCCACGTCGGGGTGCACGTCGTCGGTGCAGTCCACCGCCACGTTGCCATTGCGCTCGATCACCACCTGCCGGCCTGCGGCGGGCACGGCTTCGGCGTCCAGGTCCTGGCGCTTGAGTTCGAGCTGCACCTTGGAGTTGGTGGCGATGTCGATGATCTCCAGCGGGTACTCTTCCTCGTAGCCGCGGCGCGGGTCGGAGTTGAGCTGGGTGTCGATCAGTTCGCGCACGGTGGAGCGGCCGTTGCCGGTGATGCTCACCACCTCGCCGCGGGCGGCGGCCACCAGCTTGCCATTGACCACCAGCAGGCGGTGTTCGTTGCCGGGGATGAAGCGCTCGACCATCACGTCGCTGCCCTCGGGGTAGGCCACGTGGTAGGCCGCCTCGATGTCTTCCTGCTTTCGCAGGTCCAGCGTCACGCCGCGGCCGTGGTTGCCGTCAGATGGCTTGACGACCACGGGCAGGCCGATGTCCTGCGCGGCTTCCCAGGCTTCTTCGGGGCTGTGGACCACCTGGCCTTCGGGGATGGGCACGCCGCACGACTTGAGCAGGCTCTTGGTCAGGTCCTTGTCGCTGGCAATGCCCTCGGCGATGGCGCTGGTGTATTCGGTCTCGGCCGTCCAGATGCGGCGCTGGCTGGCGCCATAGCCCAGCTGCACCAGATTGCCATCGTTCAGGCGGATGTGCGGGATGCCGCGGTCGGTGGCTGCGGTGACGATGCACGCGGTGCTGGGGCCGAGGTACTGGTCGTCCACCTCGGTGCGCACACGCGCCACGGCGGCCTTCACGTCGAAGGGTTCATCGTTGATCGCCGCCATGATCAGTGCGTGGCCCTGGGCCAGCGCCACCCGTGCCACGCTCTCGTCGCGTGCGCGGAACACCATGCGGTACACGCCGCGCTGGCTTGTACTGCGGGTCTGGCCAAAGCCTGTGGGCATACCGGCCAGGTTGAGCAGTTCGATGACGATGTGCTCGAGCACATGGCCGCACCAGGTGCCTTCTTCCAGCCGCTGCAGGAAGCCGCCGCGCTCGCCCACGCCGCAGTGGTGCTCGATCAGCGCCGGCAGCCACTGTGTCAGGCGGGCGGTGAATCCGGGAATGGTGTGCGACGGATAGTCTTCCAGTTCCCCCAGGTCCAGCCAGACCTCCAGCACCGGGCGGTAGGTCCAGATGTTGGGGCCGCGCAGGTAGTTGATGCGAAGCAGTTGGATGTCGTTGAGTTTCGCCATGGATTGCAGCGTTGGTGTTGGCCTGGCCCCGCCGGCTGGGCAGGGCAGATAAGGGGATCGCCCGAGATTGTGCGACAGTCTGACGCGGCGCGGCAGTGTCAGCGAAAAGTGGGGATTGGGCGTTAATGGGGGGATGCGCCCTGCAGCGGTGCCGCTGTGCCGGCACATCGCGGAGAATGCGCTCTCCCGTGCAGCCGGTGACCGATGGCGGCCGGGGGCGGAAATACCAGACAAAAATGCAACATCACCATTCTGTGGACGCCTCGGGTGTCTTCGCCAGCCCCGTGGGGGCAGATCTGCGGGCCCTGCTTTCTTCTACTGAGAACGTGCTGGCTGCGCTGCAGGTTGACCTGAGCGCCGACCTGCGGTTTGCCGAGGGCTGGGTGGTGGTCACTTCCGGTCGGCTGCTGGCCTGCGCCGCGGGCAGCACCCAATGGCAATCGTGGCCGTTGGGCAGCGGCCGCACCCTGCAACTGCAAGACCACGGTGGCGTAGGTGCCCTGTCGCTGCATGACGCGGATGCGCGCCTGGCTCTGTGGCGTTTCACGCTGGCCCACCATGCGCAGGCGCTGCGGCTGGTGCAGCGCTTCGAAGACCAGAGTGCCCGGGCGGTGGGCGGCGCCCTGCACGGCAGCCTGGACGCCCAGGCCGACGAACCCGCCTGCCCCACATGCCATACGCCGCTCCCCCCGGATACCGATGAATGCCCGGCCTGCGCCCGCGCCCAGCCACCGCAGACATCCACCTGGGTGCTGCTGCGCCTGTGGCGCTTCGCGCGGCCCTACCGCAACCAGCTGGCCGCCGGTTTTGCGCTGACGCTGGCGTCCACCGCCGCCACACTGGTGCCGCCCTATCTCACCATCCCGCTGATGGACGACATCCTGATCCCGTTCCAGAACGGCAAGCAGATCGAGCCCGGGCTGGTGCTGCTGTACCTGAGCGGGCTGCTGCTGTCGGCCCTGGCGGCCTGGGGCCTGTCCTGGGCGCGCACTTATATATTGGCGCTGGTGTCTGAGCGCATTGGCGCCGACCTGCGGACCACCACGTACGAGCACCTGCTTCGCCTGTCGCTCGACTACTTTGGCGGCAAACGCACCGGCGACCTGATGGCGCGCATTGGCTCCGAGACCGACCGGATCAACGTGTTCCTGTCGCTGCACGCGCTGGATTTCGTGACCGACGTGCTCATGATCATGATGACGGCGGCCATTCTGTTTTCGATCAACCCGTGGCTGGCGCTGGTCACGCTGGTTCCGCTGCCCTTCATCGGCTGGATGATCCACACCGTGCGTGACCGCCTGCGCACCGGGTTTGAAAAAATCGACCGCGTATGGTCCGAGGTGACCAACGTGCTGGCCGACACCATTCCGGGCATCCGCGTGGTCAAGGCCTTTGCCCAGGAAAAGCGCGAGGCCCAGCGCTTTCGCGATGCCAACCAGCACAACCTGGAAGTCAACGACAAGCTCAACAAGACCTGGAGCCTGTTTACCCCCACCGTTTCGCTGCTGACCGAGATCGGGTTGCTGGTGGTGTGGGCGTTCGGCATCTGGCTGGTGTCGCGCAACCAGATCACCGTGGGCGTGCTCACTGCGTTCATCGCCTACATCGGCCGGTTCTACGGGCGGCTCGATTCCATGAGCCGCATCGTCTCGGTCACGCAGAAGGCTGCTGCGGGCGCCAAGCGCATTTTTGACATTCTGGACCATGTGAGCAATGTGCCCGACCCAGCCCAGCCGGTGAAGGTAGACAAGGTGCAGGGCGCCATCACCATGCAGGGCGTGGGTTTCCGCTACGGCAGCCGTGCGGTCATCAAGGATCTGGACCTGAACATCCGCCCGGGCGAGATGATTGGCCTGGTGGGCCACAGCGGCTCGGGCAAGAGCACGCTGGTCAACCTCATCAGCCGTTTTTATGACGTGAGCGATGGCTCCATCCAGGTGGATGGGGTCGACATTCGCCGCTTTGCGGTGGCCGACTACCGCCGCCACATCGGCCTGGTGCTGCAAGAGCCCTTCCTGTTTTTTGGCACCATCGCCGAAAACATAGCCTACGGCAAGCCCGAAGCCACGCGCGAGGAAATCGTGGCCGCAGCTCGCGCTGCCCATGCGCACGAGTTCATCCTGCGCCTGCCGCATGGCTACGACTCGCTGGTGGGCGAGCGCGGCCAGGGCCTGTCGGGCGGCGAGCGCCAGCGCATCAGCATTGCGCGTGCGCTGCTGATCGATCCGCGCATCCTGATCCTCGATGAAGCCACCTCGGCGGTGGACACCGAGACCGAAAAGGAAATCCAGAAAGCCCTGGACAACCTGGTGCAAGGCCGCACCACCATTGCCATTGCCCACCGCCTGTCCACCCTGCGCAAGGCCGACCGCCTGGTGGTGATGGACCGCGGCGAAGTGGTCGAGGTTGGCCCGCATGACGAGCTGATGGAAAAGCAAGGGGCCTACTGGCGCCTGTACGAGGCCCAGGCGCGCCGCGCCGAGGAAGACGCACAGGCAGCAGGCGTCATCATCGACAGCAGCCTTCTGCATCCGGCGCACCCCGCCGGCCAATCCTGACCCCTTGAATCCCCGGTTCGCCCCCATTCGCCATGTCCACAGCCACGTCTACCCCTTCGCCTCGCCACCCGGTGGCCGTTCAGATGGTGCGCAATGCCCACGGCCGGCTGGTACTTGTGCTGGCCGACGGCTCCCGCCACGAAGGGGTGACGCCGGTTCGCGCGTTCCCGATTGCTGCGCCGGCCGAAGGGCTGTCACTCATCGGGCAGGATGGTCACGAGCTGCTGTGGCTCGACCACCTCGACCAGCTGCCCGCTGACGCGCGCCAGCTGGTGGAAGAAGAGCTGCAGGTACGCGAGTTTGTGCCCACTATCGAAAAAATCGTTGCGGTATCTAGCTTCTCGACCCCGAGTACCTGGGACGTGCAGACCGATCGGGGCCCGGCCCGCCTGGTGCTGAAAGCCGAGGAAGACATTCGCCGGCTGGGCGGGCGCACGCGCCTGCTGATTGCCGGGGGCGATGGTGTGCAATTTCGCATTGCCGACACCACGGCGCTGGACCGGCAGTCGCGCCGGATCCTGGAGCGCTTTCTCTGATCTGCTGATTGCCGGAGCGCCACCGCAAGGCGTTCGCGCGGCGGTGGATTGAACTCCGTTCCGTGGGCGCGCCGCCAGGTGGGGCGTGGCCGCGCATTTCAGTGGCGGGGTGCGGGCGCTGACTTCGCCGGCCTGCGGCCGTTTCATTGCCCGCTGAGAATGGATCGCGGCACGTCTTTCCCGTTCGCCGCCTTTTGCGTGCGCGTGCCGCTTTGCTGCTTGTCTGTCACGGATCCCCGCTTCACCTGCATGCCTTGGGGACAGCCTCTGCTCCCGCTCGGAGGTAAGTGAAAACCCTTAATTTCGGTCGATCCTTCAAAAAGACCTAAATTTCCCCTTCTTTTTGCCGTAATGAATGTACGACGACGGCGTAAAGCCGTCCGAACACACTCAACTTCCGGGCCATTGTCATGCAACTGCCACCTGTCGACCGATCGCCGAGTTGGCGTCCTCAGGGCGCTGATTTGTATTCCACTGGCGCCTCTGGCGCCCCTGCAGTGCGCCCCATCAATGCGCCCAACCCCGTCGAGTCCATGGACCGGATGGGGGAGGGGGCCATTGTCAAGGCGCCTGACAAGCCCTCTGCCCCGGACTCTCCCAACCGGGACTGGACCGCGGTGAAAAAGAAGGAAACGGTGGAGGAGCCCCCTGAGCCGCCCAAGGAGCCCATCTACAAGCAGTTGCTGGAACTCATCCAGTCGATGTGGCGCGCCAGCGGAACTGCGGTGGAGGTGGCCCAGGACATCAACAAAATGACGATGCAGGAGCGCATGGCCCAGCAGGTCAAGAACGAACCCCTGACGTACTCCGACCCGAAGATCAAGCGCACCGGCGGCCTGTAATCGTTTCGGCGCGACCAGAACCTGCGCTCTGGGCAGACTGTTGGGTACGCCGCCCCTGCGGCATTGGCCTGAGCCGCTTGACCCGGCTGGCGTGACGACCCCGCGTGACTTCTTGAGCGTGCAGTGTCAGGAGCCGTCCCGGCAACAACCCTGTTTGTTCGTCACTGCACACCGCTACCGGCGTTGTGCGCTGCTGCCTTGCTGCGCTCACGTTCGGCCCGGTACTTGGCGGCAAAGGCGCGGACTTCCTCGTACGACACATGCTGATCCCGATCCGTGTCCGCGTCGTCAAACGCAGCAGAAAGCCGTGGAAACAGCACCACCTCGGTTCGGCTGAGCCTTCCGTCGCCATTCATGTCCAGCATGCGGAAATCGCGCATTGCCTTGACCTCGCCTTTGGAGGGGCTGGAGCTGGCCGCAGGGGGCTGTGCCGGCGTGGGCGCTGAAGCCTGGGCCCACGCCGGGCCCAGCAGTGCCACGGCCCACACAGCTATTGGATGAAAAAGAACGCTTGGCAATGTCAGCTCCCGTTGCAGGATTACATGGTTGCACAGACCTGCACTGGCAAGGTGCGTTGCAACCGGCTTTTGCAGCCTTCACCTCCGGGTTGCAAGGCTTTGCAATTCTTTTCGGGCCCCAGCGCCAGCGCCAGACTGCAACGCTGCGGGTGCGTACGGTGCTGATGACGCTGCGTAAACGTCAGCCCTTTCCAGGATCGGGCACGTTGGATATCCCGCTGCTTACATGCCCTGCCGGCACATGCCGTGCGGCGGACGTGACGTGGCCCGTCTGGTCGTCGAAAAAGAAGTCGGGCTCGAACTCCCTCAGGAAAGGCCCTTTCTCCAGGCCCCCCAGAAACATCGCCTCATCCACGCTGATGCCCCAGTCGAGCAGCGTGCGAATGGCGCGTTCGTGTGCCGGGGCACTTCGGGCCGTGACCAGCGCCGTGCGCACGCGCATGGTGTGCGAAGCGTGGGCGCCCTTCTGCAGCCGGTGCAGGGCAGCCAGCAATGGTTTGAACGGGCCGCCCGCCAGTGGCATCCGGGCCTTGTCGACTTCGTTTTCCTGAAACGCTGGCAGGCCCGCCTCCTGGTACACCCTCTCGGCTTCGTCAGAGAAGAGCACGGCGTCGCCGTCAAAGGCAATGCGCACCTCGTTCGGAAAACGGTCGCCCGCAGGCGTGGAGTCCGTCATCACGCGGGCGGCGGGGAAGCCGATCGACAGCGCCTGCCGTACATCCGCCTCGTTGGCAGACAGGAACAGGTGCGCGCCCAAAGGCCGCAGGTAGGCAAACGGATCGCGCCCGCGCGTGAACACGCCGCGCTCCACCCGCATGCCGGCAGCCTGGGCCGATGCAAACACGCGCATGCCGCTGGCCGGGTCGTTACGCGACAGCATGACCACTTCCACCCGCTGGGCATCGGGTGTGTTGAAGGCCAGCAGCTTGCGCACCAGCGAAAACGCGACGCCTGCGCGGGCCGGCTGGTGCACCAGCGCAAGCTGGTGGCGCATGTAGGCCTCTTCGTCCCCCGATTCGAAGAGCAGGTTTTCTTCTTCGAAATTGAACAGGGCCCGCGAGGAGATCGCGACCACCAGCTTGTCGTTGAGTGTCACTGCCATGGCGTCATTTGCAAAAAGTCCCGTGGCCAGACCCGGCGGCCTCGCCGGCAATAAAAAGGCACAGGGATACCGTCATTTCACGAACTGGTTGAGCTGGATGATGGGCAGCAGAACCGCCAGCACGATCAGCATCACGATGAGGCCCATGCCCACGATGAGCAGCGGCTCGAGAATGGTCGCCAGCTGCATGGCGCGGCGCTGTACCTCGGTGGAAAGCTGGCGGGCCGCACGCTGTAGCATCAGCGGCAGCTGCCCCGTCTGCTCGCCCAGGCGAGCAAACATCGACAGCAACCCCGGGAAGCGCTTTTTCTGGGCCAGGGCAGACGCCAGCGGTGCGCCCTCCCGCACCAGCACCAGAGCATCCAGCGCATCGGCACGCAGTGCCCGGTTGTTGAGCGTCTCGGCCGCGGCCTGCAGCGCTTTCAGGATGGGCACACCGGCACCGGCCAGCATGGCCAGCGTGCCGGCAAAGCGGGCGGCGTTGTAGCCGCGGGCCAGTTTGCCCACCAGCGGAAGGTTGAGCCAGGCCGCGTCAAAACGCTCGCGAAAGGCTGGCTTGGTCAGCGCCCACCGCAGACCCATCGCACCGAGCACGACCACGATCAGCATGGCCCAGCCGTAGCTGCGCACCAGTGCACTCAGACCCAGCATGGCCGTGGTCAGGAACGGCAGCGCGCGCTTCGTGCCGGCAAACACGCTGGCCACCTGCGGCACCACGTAGCCCACCAGAAACAGCACGATCACGATGGCCACCAGGGTGACGATGGCGGGGTACAGGGCCGCGCCCACCAGCTTGGCCTTGAGGGCCTGGCGTTCTTCGAGGTCGTCTGCCAGACGCTCCAGCACGAGCCCCAGGTTCCCGCTGTGTTCGCCCGCGCCAATCACCGCGCAGTAGATGTCCGAGAACTCGCGCGGGTGCTGCGAAAGCGCTCGCGCAAAGGTCGAGCCGGCGTTGACCTCCGAGCGCAACGCCGCCACCAGGTTGCGCTGGCGTTCGTCGTCGGCCTCGTCAGACAGGGCCGTGAGCGCGCGCTCCAGCGGCAGGCCCGACGACACCAGCCCGGCGATCTGCCGCGTCCAGATGGCCAGGCCCGTGGCGTTGAACACCGGCCGGGTGAACAGCCGCTGGCCCAGGCTGGCACTGGTGCCGTCCATGGACCGCCCTGTCTGGATCGGTTCCACCGACAGCGGCACCAGCGCCTGCGCGCGCAGCATGCTGCGCGCTGCCTTCGCGGTGTCGGCCTCCACAAGGCCCTTGCGGGTCTGGCCCTGGGCATCCAGGGCTTCAAAAGAAAAGGCGGGCATTCGTGCGGATGTCAGTAGGGCTCGGATCGCAGGGCCATTGGAATATTCCGGATCAGGGCTGCGCCCGTCACAGCTTGCGATGGTATCTGCTCATCGTAGCCGTCCCTTGCGGCTGGACATCGCCCGGGGCCAGAGTCGGTCCGGCCTGCCGGGTGCTCCGATCACGTGTGCGTCGCGGCATGCGCCATGCTGCCTCCAAAGACCGCAGCCATGACGCAGGTCAAGGCGCAATGGCAGGGGCTGCCCACAATGGCACATGGCCGCGGCACGGGGCTGCGGCGTTCGCTCACCCAAGGAGTCTGGAATGCTGAATGGCAAAGTGGCGCTGGTAACGGGAGCGTCGTCGGGGATCGGGCGCGCCATTGCGCTGGTGTGGGCGCGTGAGGGTGCCAAGGTCGTCGTGTCCGATGTGAATGTTGCCGAGGGCGAAGAAACCGCGTCCCTGGTCAGTGCGGCCGGTGGCGATGCCATTTTCGTCAAGGCCGATGTCGGCAACCCGGCCGACTGCGAAGCGCTGGTGCAGCACACCGTGGCCCACTACGGACGGCTGGATGTGGCCTGTAACAACGCCGGCATCGGTGGCCCGCAGGCGCCTACGGCCGATTACCCGCTGGAGGGCTGGGCCCAGGTCATCAGTATCAATTTGTCGGGCGTGTTCTACGGCATGAAGTACCAGATTGCCGCGATGCTCCAGAGCGGCGGCGGGTCCATCGTCAACGTGGCCTCCATCCTGGGGGCTGTGGGTTTTGCCGGCGCACCTGCCTACACGGCAGCCAAGCATGGCGTGGTCGGGCTGACCAAGGCCGCAGCCATGGAATACAGCGCCCACGGAGTCCGCGTGAATGCCGTCGGCCCGGCCTTCATCCACACACCCATGATTGCCGGGCTGGAGCAGGACGCTGGCGTCCATGCCATGCTGGTGGGCGCGCACCCCATCGGGCGGCTGGGCCAGCCGGAGGAAGTGGCCGAGCTGGTGGCCTGGCTGGCGTCTCCCAAGGCGTCGTTTGTCACAGGCGCGTACTACCCGGTCGACGGCGGTTATCTGGCGCGCTGACGCGGCCCGCGTGGCACACGCAGCCGGCACAGCCTTTGGCGGCATCGCGGTCAGACTGCCGTGGCGTGCGCGCCCGCTGTCAGTTCGGCGTGTGCCTGCGCTGCAATGTCGAGCGAGCGCAGGCGCAGCGCCGGGTCGTACACGTCGCTTACCAGCATCAGTTCGTCGGCGCCCGTCGCGTCGATGAGCCGCGCCATGCCGTCGCGCACGGTGTCCGGCCCGCCGATCACGGCTGCAGCCAGAAAGTCGCTGATCGCAGCACGTTCCTGCGGCTGCAGGCGGGCGTTGAAATGCTCGACCGGTGGCAGCAAGCGCCGCCGGTCGCCCGTCAGGATGCCCAGCACACGCTGGTGCGTGCTGCTGGCCAGGTACTCGGCCTCGTCGTCGGAGGGCGCCGCAATCAGCGGCACCCCGATCGCCACATAGGGCCGGGGCCACGCGGCCGACGGGCGGTACAGGCTGCGGTACAGCGCCAGGGCCTGGTGCAGCATCCGCGGAGCAAAGTGCGAAGCAAACGCATAGGGCAGGCCGCGCTCGGCGGCCAGCTGGGCCGAGAACAGGCTGGAGCCCAGCAGCCAGATGGGCACGTTGGTGCCGGCTCCAGGCATCGCAATCAGCCGCTGGCCTGGCTCGGCCGGCGCCAGCAGGCGCTGCAATTCGGCCACATCCTGCGGGAAGTCGTCGGCCGTCTCCACCTGGCTGCGGCGCAGCGCGCGCATGGTGGCGGGGTCGGTGCCCGGCGCACGGCCCAGCCCCAGATCGATGCGCCCGGGGTACAGCTCGGCCAGCGTGCCAAAGGCCTCGGCCACCACCAGCGGCGCGTGGTTGGGCAGCATCACACCGCCCGAGCCCACGCGGATGCGCGAAGTACCGCCGGCGATGTGGCCTATCAGCACGGCCGTGGCCGAGCTGGCAATACCCGCCATGTTGTGGTGCTCGGCCAGCCAGTAGCGGGCAAAGCCGAGCCGTTCGGCGTGCTGCGCCGTACGCAGTGCGATCTGCAGGGCGTCGGCCACTGTGCCGTCTTCGCGGACGGCCACCAGATCGAGCATGGAAAGGGAGGTGCGTTGGGGAAAGTCGGTCATGCAGGCATTGTCCTGCGCCCAATCCATCGGTGCACGGCGAGCCGTCAAAGGTGGTGGCAGGAAGAGGGTCGACCGGGCGCGTGCGACGCCGTGGTCGCCCGCCCACCGGCTCGGAAGGAGTGGGTCAGCCGGCGCCGGCTGCCGCACTTACGGGGCCTTGACCTGCGGGTGGCACGCCGGCGGTACTTTGACCGGCGGTGAGCCGCAATCACCACGGCGGGCGAATCCAGGGAGCGGCTACGCAACCTGTCATTGCTCCACGGCATCGGCCGCTGGCGGCCCGTGCACCAACGCAGGCATGCAACCCCAAAGCCGAAAACTGCCGCGACCGCATCTGCGGCTTCACACAACTCTTACATCTGATCACGTGGCCGTGCGCCGGCCGTGGCCTGAGGGTGGCTATTCTCGGCCCGCGTCCCCTCGGGAGGAGGTGAACGCGTGTCGGAATCGCCATAACAAGAGGGATATCAGCCATGGATCGTCGCCAACTTTTAACCTTAGCCACCCTTGCCTCCGGCGTGAGTGCCGTCTCGCCCGTGTGGGCCCAGTTTGACCTCGGGCGCATGCTGGAGGCCGGCAAGGACCTTGCCAAATCCGAATCCTTGACCGATGAGGAAGTGAAGAGCGCCTTTGACCAGATGGCTGCAGACATGGACCGGCAAAACCGCGTAGCGCCTGCGGGCAGCGCCTATGCCAATCGCCTGAGCAAGCTCACTTCGGGCCTGGGCACCCATGATGGCCTCAAGATGAATTTCAAGGTCTACGAGACGCCCGAGATCAACGCGTTCGCGATGGCCAACGGCACCATCCGCGTGTATTCGGGCCTGATGGACAAGTTCACCGACGACGAGGTCCGCTATGTGATTGGCCACGAAATCGGCCATGTCAAAAAGGGCCATAGCAAGGCCCGTATCCAGGCAGCATTGCGTACCAGCGCCCTGCGCAACGCCGTGGCCTCCAGCAACAGCAAGGCTGGTGCCATTGCGAGCTCGCAGCTTGGCGATCTGTTCGAGAAGGTGGTGCGCGCTCAGCATTCGCAAGGCAATGAGCGCGAGGCGGACGACTACGCCATGGGCCTCATGAAAGCCAAGCGCTATGACCCCAAAGCCTGCGTGACGGCCCTTGAAAAGCTGGCCGCCCTGTCGGGCAGCGATGCGAGCAGTTTCCTTTCCACCCATCCGTCGCCCAAGGACCGGGCGGAACGAATGAAGACGCAGGTGGCTTGACCGCCTGCGCTGCTGTTAACCCTGGTGGGTCGGCCGCGCCATCGGGCGCGGCATTTTTTTGTCCGGTCGCGACTGTGGCTGGTGTGACAGCGTCGCGGGGTCGTCAGTAACTGCGCCCGCCTTTGTACATCGCATGCTGCCGCCGGTTCAGCGTGGCGGCCTCGCCCAGCCGCCCCATGGCAGCACCGGCATGGGCGTGGGTGATGGCCATGCCCAGGCCGTCGGCGGCATCGGTGCCGGGCAGGCCGGGCAGACTGAGCAGGCGGCGCACCATCTCCTGCACCTGGCTCTTGGCGGCGCGGCCGTGGCCGACCACGGCTTTTTTCATCTGCAGCGCGGTGTATTCGGCCACGGGCAGGTTGCTGGCCACCAGGGCGGTGATGCACGCGCCGCGCGCCTGGCCCAGCAGCAGGGTGGACTGGGGGTTGACGTTGACGAACACGATCTCGACCGAGGCCACGTCGGGCTCGTAGCGCGCGGCTACCTCGGTAATGCCGTCGAACAGGATCTTCAGGCGCCCGGGCAGGTCGCCCAGCGCCAGCGTGGTGGTGCGGATGGTGCCGCTGGCCACGTAGCTGAGCTTGTGGCCGTCCATGTCCACCACGCCGAAGCCGGTAGTCTGCAGGCCAGGGTCGATGCCTAGAATTCGCATTGCTATGTATTTGATAGCTACCAGGGCAATTAAATCATGCGCTGGAGGCCGTTTTGACTATAAACCGAAGTACCAGCGCACCGAATGGAAGAACACGGGGGCGGCAAAGCACAGCGCGTCTACCCGGTCGAGCAGCCCGCCTGCGCCCGTAACCGACATGCCCTGCATGCCCCAGCTGGTGATACCGCGGTCGCGCTTCAGGGCCTTCATCACCAGATGCCCCAGGCTGCCCGCCAGGCAGGCCAGCAGCGCCATGCCCAATGCCTGCCCCGGCTTGAAAGGTGTGATGAACGTGAGCAGCGTGCCAGCCAGCCCGCCTGCGGCCACACCCGCCGCCCAGCTGGCCCACTGAAAGCTCTGGCTCACGTTGGGCGCCACGGGCTTTTGCGTAAAGCGCCGCCCCAGCAGGTGTTGCACCACCATGCACGTCTGCACCACAAACACCAGAAAGAACACCAGAAACGCGCCCTTGTCGCGATACCCCGGAAAGTCGAGCAGCAGCAGCGCAGGCACATGGCTCATGCCGTACACGCAAACCATGATGCCCCACTGCAGCTTGGCGTTGCGCTCCAGAAAGCGCTCGGGGTCGTTGGCCAGCGCGCTCACCACCGGCAGCGCCAGAAATACATAGACGGGGATGAAAACCGTGAACAGGTCGAACATCTTGCTGCCCACGATCCAGAACTGCAGCGGCAGCACCGCGAAGAACGCGAGCACCAGGCTGCGGTGGTCGCCCCGCCGCGTGGGCGAGAGCGTGATGAATTCGCGCAGCGCAAAAAATGCCACGATGGCAAACAGCACCGTGGCCACCGTGTCGCCCAGCACCCAGCCCACCCAGAACACGGTGGCCATGCCCCAGGACGTCTTGAGCAGGCCCCAGAAGCGCCGGGCCTCCAGTGCCTGTGCCTCGGCATCCGGGTCGTCGCCGTGGTGCTCGCGCAGCGTGCGCACAAACGCCCAGGTGGTCACGATGGAAAGGATGCCGAACACCACCACAAACAAGGCGCCCACCTGCTGGGTCGCGGTCAGGTCGCGCAGGAAACTGTTCATGGCGTGGCCTGCGCGACGAGGTGAGAAACCAGGCGGTGGTGCGCGCGGCAGTCGGTGCGTGCAGCCGCAGCGTGCGGTGCTGCCTGCAAAAGTGGCGATACGTGGTTGCGCATGTCAGATGTCCCTCAGCGCCAGCACGGCAGCCCGCGCGCGGTCCAGAAAAGGGCGGCGCTCCTCCCCACGCTCCAGCGCTATCGGCGCGCCAAACGTCACCGAGCACAGGATGGGCACGGGCACCACTTCGCCCTTGGGCATTACCCGCTGCACGTTGTTGATCCACGCGGGCACCAGCACCACCTGCGGAAACATCTGCGCCAGCTTGAACAGGCCCGACTTGAACGGCTGCGGCTCATCGCCATGGCCGCGCGTGCCTTCCGGAAAGATCACGATCGAGTCGCCGCTCTCCAGCGCCTGCACCAGCGGCGCCAGCGGGTCGGTGGGGGGCAGGGCGGCGCGCAGCTCTTCGGGTGTGGGTGCGCGCGGCGGGGCCTCCGGCGATGGGTCGGGCCCGCCCGCCATGGCGGTATCGGCATCGGCCGCGGCGCGGGCCAGGGGCTCCAGCACGCCTACCGCCTCGGAGGGCGCCGCCGGGGCAGCGCGGGCGGGCGTGGCCTGCCGGTCTACATACACGGCGTTGAACACCGCCGTGGTGATCCACTGGCGAAACGGCGTCTTGGTCCAGTAATCCTTGGCCGCAATGGGGCGGGTGATGGTGCGCAGCTCTTCGGGCAGCGCCGCCCAGATCAGCACCATGTCTGCATGGCTCTGGTGGTTGGCAAAGTAGATGCGCTGCTCGGCCTTGGGCGGGCAGCCGTACCAGCGCGCCTGGGAGCCCGTGAGGAGGCGCACGATCCCCAGCAGGAGGAAACTCATCAACTTGGCAAGCATGGCGGGGATGATACGGGGCGGGTTGTGGGGCGGCAGGTCACTGGGCCCAGATGCGGTACACCCAGAACGCCTCGTCTCCGTGGATGCCTTCATACAGCGCCTGCGGGGCATAGCCGGTAATGCGCCGCGTGGCACGGCACAGGTGCGATTGGTCGGAGTAGCCCGCACTCGCCGCCACATCTGCCCACTTCACTGAGCCCTGGTTTTCGCCGGCCACGATGGCGTCAAAGAAGGCCTGCTCTGCCTTGCCAAAGCCGCGCAGCTCGCGCAGGGGCAGCCCGGCCCAGCGCTTGATGCGGCGCTCCAGTTGGCGCAGGCTGCGCCCCGGGGCCGACACGGCGGCGCGCTGCGCCAGGTGCACGGCCCAGTCACCGTAGCGTTGTGCCTGCAGCGCGTGCGCCGGGCGGCAGGCCTGCCAGCGGGGTTCCAGAAACGACTCCAGGCAGTCCATGCGGGCGGCGTCGTCGGGCTGGGTTTGCAACGCCTCGCACATCGCAATCCAGTCGCGTGGCAGCACGGTCTGCGCATCCACCACGCGGTTGGTCAGCGCCTCGGGCTCCAGTCCGGTCAGCAGATGCAGAGCATCGGGCATGAACATCACCATCATGCCGTGCGTGGGTGCTGCGCAATAGCTGCTGCTGGGCCGGGTGTGGGGGCCTGCCAGCACCCAGCGACCAGGGTAGGCCTCGCGCGGGCTGTGCAGGCCAGGCATGGTGTCGGGGCGGTCTGCCACCAGGGCTTCGCTGCGTCCTTCAAACCACCAGCTCAGGCTGCACAGCGGCGTGGCCGGAAAACGGTTGATGCGCTGTTCATCCGTGAGGTGATAGCCGACCGTGCTGCGTACCATGGAGCCGCGCAGGCAGGCCGACAGGCTGGCGCGCGGCAGCCACAGCTGGCCCGAGGGAATCAGCCCCTGCGGGTGCCTTGCGGAAGTGGGGACCAGGGTTGCCATGCGCCGCGAGTGTAGGCCAGGGGCGATGTCGAATTCGTTCAATACCGGGCTCCTGCTGCGCTGCACCATGCACTCCATGCACCACGTCACCACCACGGTCCCATCGAAGCCGGCAACACCGTCCCCCTCTGCGCCGCTTGCGCCAAACCGGCCCCTCCAGCCCGGCGGCCCGCCCAGCCGCTGGTGGGGCCTGCCCCTGCTGTGGGCGATGCGCGCAGACTACCTGGGTTTTGTCTCCCGGCTGCAGCGGGAGCACGGTGACCTCACCCGCATGCGGCTGGGCAACGAAGATGCGTGGGACCTCCTGTCGCCCGACCTCGTGCGCGAGGCGCTGGTCACCCATGCAGACCAGCTGATCCGCTGGGAGCGCGGCATTGATGTGTTCGAGCAGGTGTTCGGCCAGAGCGTGCTGGTGACCGAGGGCGCCACCTGGCAGCGCCAGCGCCGCATGCTGATGCCTGCTTTTACCCCCAAACGCGTGGCGGGCTACGCGCAGCTCATGACCGATGCTGCCCGCAGCGCGCTCGATGCTGCCGTGCCCGCTGGCCAGGCCGAAGCCCTGGTGCCCATGGACACGCTCTGGACCGATGTGGCCATGGACGTGATCCTGCGCACGCTGTTCAGCGAATCAGCAAAGGCCGACGCACGCGATGCCGCCTGGGCTACGCAGACGCTGTCGGAGACAGCCTTCCGCGAAATGTTCATGCCCTTCACGCTGCCCGACTGGCTGCCCCTGCCCGGCAAGGCCGCCAAACGCCGCGCGCTCAAGGCACTCAAGGGGCTGGTGCAGCGCCACATCGGTGCGCGCAGCCGGGAGGCGGCAGATTCAGCAGGCGCCCCGCCACGCACCGACCTGCTGCACATGCTGCTGGCGCTGCGCGACGAATCCACTGGCGAGCCGCTGTCGCCGCAGGAAGTGTTCGACCAGTGCATGGTCAGCTTCCAGGCCGGGCACGAGACCAGCGCCACCACACTGCTGTGGTGGAGCCGCCTGATGGCCGAACACCCCGAGGCCGCGCAACGCGCACAGGCCGAGGTGGATAGCGTGCTCCCCCCGGGCCAGACGCCCGGCCCCGAGCACCTGGCCCAGCTGCCCTTTCTGTCCGCCACGCTCAAGGAGGCGCTGCGCCTGTACCCCCCCATCGCCGCGCTGATGACCCGGCGCACCACCGCACCCATCACGCTGGGCGGCGTGGAGGTGCCCCAGGGCGCCATGCTGCGCATCACGCCCTGGGTGCTGCACCGGGATGAACGCTGGTTTACCCAGGCCGACCGCTTTGTGCCGGAGCGTTTTCTGGATGACGCCCCGGCCATCCCCAAAGGCGCGTGGATACCGTTTGGGGTGGGGCCACGCGTCTGCATCGGGCAGCACTTTGCGATGCTGGAAATGACCTTGCTGGCGGCGATGTTGTTGCAGCGGTACCGGCTGCGCTTGCCGGAGGGGGGGCGGGCCAGCGTGCCCAAGCTGCACGTCACGTTGCGGCCCGAAGGGCCCATGCACCTCTGGCTGGTGCGGCGCTGATCAGAAGATCGATTGGCCCTCGGGGCTACGCTTTGTCCTGGTGCGCGTTGTTGTCTTGGGCACCCCGGGCCCGTCAGGGAAGGATCGCTGAATCCATCCGACCCAGAATCGTCCGCGTCCGTCCTGCCAGGTACGCCGACCCCGGCGTCTTCTCGAACCGCTTGGGCGCAGGCAGCATCACCGCCAGGCGTGCGGCTTCCGCAGGGGTGAGCCTGCTTGCGCTCTTACGAAAGTAATGCTGCGCCGCGGCCTCGGCGCCAAATACGCCCTGGCCCCATTCCACGTTGTTGAGGTAAATCTCCAGGATGCGCTCCTTGCCCAGCAGCGTTTCCAGCGCCAGCGTGAGCACGAATTCCTGGCCCTTGCGCAGCAGTGTGCGCTCGCCCGACAGCAGCAGGTTCTTGGCCAGTTGCTGGGTGATGGTGGAGCCGCCGCGGATCTTGGGTTCACGCGCTGGGCGGTCGGGCGCGCGGGCCTGGGCGCGGCTGGCCAGGGCTTCGGCCTTGGCGTTGCGTTCCCAGGCTTTTTCGATGGCGTTCCAGTCCACGCCCTCGTGGTTCACAAAGCCGTCGTCTTCCGATGCAATCACCGCGCGCTTGAGGTGGTCGGAGATTTGCGCGTAGGGCACCCACTGCTGGCGCCATGGCACGCGGCCCGTGGTGGACAGCAGAGACCACGCTTCCGAGCGCTGGAACGTGGTGGACTCCGGGTCGATGGCCGCCATGGCGGCAATACGCAGCACAAAAAAGAGCTGCAGGGCCACCAGTGCCAAGAGCACCAGGCCCAGCCAGCGCAGTACGGCTTTCATTGCAGTGTCGTTCCTGGAGTCTGGCGTGGGTTCCGAACTGGCATGACCTTGGAGGACTGTTCTGGCTGAGTTCGTCGCAGCCTTGCACGGCGCTTCGACAAGCCCAGCGTGAACGGTTCAAGGGGTGTGTGCCGATCCATGATGGCTCATGCGGCCTGCTGCATTTCGTGCAGCACTTGCGCTGATGGCGGGCGCACGCCGCGCCACAGGGCAAAGGCCTCTGCCGCCTGCTCCACCAGCATGCCCAGGCCGTCGCGCGGCACCGCGCCGTGGCGCTGCGCCCAGTCCAGAAAGCCCTGGGCGGCGGGGCCGTACATCATGTCGTAGGCGAGGCTGCCGGGGCGCAGAACGCAGGCCGGCACGGGCACGTCGGCGCCGACCAGGCTGCTGGCTGTGGCGTTGATGATGACGTCAAAATTGGCCTCTAGAACTTGTGGTGCAAAGGCTTTTAGCTCTGCTTTTTGTAGCGATGCGAGTGCGCTGTGCGACGCGACCAGCGCCTGCGCCTTGGCCACGGTGCGGTTGGCAATGGTGATGTGCTGTGCGCCCGCATGCAGCAGCGGGCCCAGTACCCCGGCGGCCGCGCCACCCGCGCCCACCAGCAGCACGCGCGCGCCCTGCAGGCTGACCCCCGCGTTGCGCGTGATGTCGGCCACCAGGCCCAGGCCGTCGGTGTTATCGGCGTGGATGCTGCCGTCGGGCTGGAAGACCAGCGTGTTGGCGGCGCCTGCGAGGTGCACGCGTTCGCTGCACTGCGAGGCCAGCGCCGGCACTTCGAACTTGAACGGCACCGTGACGTTGCAGCCGCGTCCGCCCTCGGCGGCAAACGCGCGCACGCCTTCGGCAAAGCCGTCCAGCGGGATCAGGCGGCGTTCGTAGCGGATGTGCTGGCCGGTCAGTTCGGCAAAGCGGGCGTGGATGGCAGGCGAGCGGCTGTGGGCCACGGGGTTGCCCATCACACAGTACAGGTCGGCAGGGGTCGTCGTCATACGGGTTGGGGCGTTGTGCAGCGGGGGCGCAGGGCGGCAGCAATCGGCATCAAGAGGCAAGGCAAAGCAAGGCAAGGCATGGGCTGCAGCGGCGCGTGGCGCGCGTGGCAGGCCCTAGCGGACGCTGGTCTCCAGCGTCTGGTCGCGGGTGAACTTGAAGCGCGCCACCATGGCAATCTGGTCGGCCTTTTTGCGCATCTCGGCGTCAAACGTCCCGAACGGGCCGGCGGCGCGGGCTATGGCTTCGGCGCGGCGGTCCAGCGTGGGGTTGCCTGAGCCCTGGACCACTTCGGTGGCGAGCACGCGGCCGTCGTGGTTGACGGTGACGATCATGGTCAGCTCGCCATAGAGTTTCTTGCCGCCCTTTTCCGGGAAGTTTTCGGTGCCCTTGTCCTCGACCTTGCGGCGCAGTGCGTCGTAGTAGATGGCGTAAGACTCTTCGCGCGTGGCGGGGCTGATGTAGCGTTTTTTGGGGCGCGAGTTTTCTTCGTTGATGCGCTTTTCGATTTCGGCCAGCAGCTTGACGAGCTGGCGGCGCTTTTCCTGCTCGGACAACTGTTCGGCGCTCTGGCTGGGTTTGCGCGGATCGGGTTCGGGCATGGTGGCCAGCTGCTTGCGCAGCTGGGCCAGCAGCTGGGCCTGCTGTTCCTGCATGGCGTCGAGCTTGCGCTGCTGCTCTTCAAAGTCGTCGCCGATGGCGGTGAGGGCGGAATATGGCAGCGGGCTGGTGGCACGGCCCTTGGCGGCATCGCCGCCGCCGGCCAGATTGGACTGCGCAATGGCCTGGGCCTTCTCGGGGCGCTCGTTGGACTTGGCATTGACCAGAATCACTTCGAGCGGCGTGTCCTGGAACACGCGGTTGAAGCCCTCGGGGTCGATGAACCGCACCGAGATCACCGCGGCATGCAGCGCGGCCGACACCAGCAGCGCCACTTGCAGGGTGCTGAACGTGCGAAGAAAGGCGGGCAGTTTCATCGGGGTCTGGCGTGCGGGAAAAGGCGGGTTTCGAAGCGTGCCGGATTATCCAGTGGCCTGGCCTCAGCCGCCAGCGGCGGGCGCGGCGGCGGGTTCGGCGTCGGCCATGTCCACCGCAATGGCGATGGGGCCGGCCACGGCGTCATCGTCTTCCGACTCGTCGCCCACCGGGCCGTCGTCGCTCGCGTCGGCCGGGTCGTCCAGGCGCTCGATCACGGTGCCGTGGATGTCCAGGGTGATCTCGTCCACCTCGCCCAGCTTCACCTTCAGGCGTGCGCCGCGCGGCAGGTTTTGCGCGCCCAGCACCGGGAACACGAGCGGAATGTCATCGGCCCGCACCAGGAAGCTGCCCCCGGGGCCTTCCTTGAAGACGGTGGCGTTGAGTTCGGTGATGCCGTTTTGCTCCACGTATTTCAGTGTCCAGAAGCGTTCCATGCCCGCCTGGTAGCCGTTGTAGGCACTGTAGGCCGCATCAAAGCTGCTGATGATGGAAAACAGGTCGGCATCCTTGGGCTTGAAGGGCGCGGCCAGCGCGGCCGTGGCGCCGTGGCGGGCGCAGGCAATGATCTGCCACTGGTTGACCAGGTCGGTGTAGCGGCGCAGGGGCGATGTGGCCCACGAATACGCTTTGACGCCGATGCCCGCGTGCGGCAGTGCCTTGGTGCCCATGCGCACCTTCACGCCGGGCGCCATGCTGGCCTGGCTGCGGTAGATGCCCGGCACGCCCAGCTCGGCCATCCAGCTGCCCCAGGTGCTGTTGGCCACGATCATGGCTTCGGCCACGATCAGGTCGAGCGGCGCGCCGCGCTGGCGCACGCTGATCTGCACCTGCTCGTTGCCCGTGGGTTCGGCGCCGTCGTTGCCCACCAGGCGGAAGTTGTAGTCCGGCCGGTTGAAGTTTTCGGGCTTGCCGCGCACCACTTCGCGGCGGGTTTTGAGTTCCTTGGCGAGGCGATGCAAAAATGATAGCTGCGGACGAAGATCAGACAAGCGCTGGGGGTCGTTTTGGTGCTCAAACGCCGGGTTCGAGAGCCATTCTTCCGTCACCACGCTGTCGAGCTGGTCGTGGCGCAGGTTGGCGGCCACGTGCACGCGCTCCAGCTTGGTCTCAGAGCCCTTGAACTCCAGCGTCGCCTCATCAATGGTGACGTACAGCGACACGGCCGGGTTGGCGCGGCCTTCGTCCAGCGTGTACGTCTGCACCACGGCGTCGGGCAGCATGGTGATCTTGTAGCCCGGCATGTAGACCGTGGACAGCCGGGCGCGGCCGAGCTGGTCAATCGCGCTGCCGGGCTGGATGGCCAAGCCCGGCGCGGCGATGTGGATGCCCAGCACCACCGTGCCCGTGCCCAGACCCTGCACCGACAGCGCATCGTCGATTTCGGTGGTCTGCGAATCGTCGATGGAATACGCCTGCGCGGTGGACAGCGGCAGCTCGTCCGCAATGGCGGGCGCCGTGACGGCCGGGAAGCCCGTGCCCTTGGGGAAGTTGTCGAACAGAAAGCGCTTCCAGTGGAACTGGTAGCTCGAATCAATGGCCCCTGCCTTTTGCAGCAGATCGAGCGGCGCGGTGTGCGTGGCGCGGCTGGCCTCGACCACGGCCTTGTACTCGGGCGCGTTCTTGTCGGGCCTGAACAGGATCTTGTAGAGCTGTTCCCGGATGGGCTGCGGGCATTCGCCGCGGCCCAGGGCCGCGGCCCATTCGTCGATCTGCGCGAGGATGGCCTTTTTCTTCTCGATGGCGGCCAGCGCCTGCTGCAGGATCTCGGCCGACGCCTTCTTGAACCGGCCCTTGCCGGCGCGGCGGAAGTAGTGCGGGGCGTCGTACAGGCGAAACAGCGCACCGGCCTGCTGGGCCAGCGTGGCGTTCTCCGAAAAGTAGTCGCGCGCCAGGTCGGCAAAGCCGAATTCGTCTTCGGGCGCGAACTCCCAGGCCAGGTCCAGCTCGATGGACTCGGCCACAGCTTGCGCCTGGGCCATGAATTCGGCCGGGGCGGGCTTTTCAAACTTGAGGAGGATGTGGGCCGCCTTGGCCTTGACCCGTTTGCCCGAATCAAGCTCGATCTGGGCGGATGTGTCGGCTTCCGACAGGATGCGTCCGGCCATGAACTTGCCGGCGTCTTCAAACAATGCGTGCATGGCGCGGATTGTCCCATGGGCGCTGTGGCGCAGTTGCGTACCTGCGCCCGCCTCTGCGCGGGGCGCGTCTTCCACGCCCTATGATGCGCAGCCGTCGGGCGTGCGCTGCACGGACCGCTGCATCCCGTACCGATCGATTGAGCTCCCATGTTCCTAGACGCTGTTGCCGCACCGCTGTTTCTGGCCGCCGTGTCGCTGCCTTTCGTGTTCGGCTACACCCAGCCTCCCAGTCTCAACTTCTGGCCACTGGTCGCGTCGTGGACGTGCGGCCTGGTCATGGCGCTGTGGTTCGTGCGCTGCACCCGGTCGCGCGGCCCGGTGGAAGGCCGCTTGCGGGTGGCTGGCCATTTGGCGGCCGGGCTGCTGCTGGCAGCGCTGTTGGGCGCTGTCATCGGGCTCACGCAGTACTTTGCCGGTGATGTCGGGCTGTCACCGTGGGTGCAGGCGTCCACGCCTGGCCAGGCCATCGGGAACCTGCGCCAGCGCAATCAGCAGGCATCCCTGCTGAGCCTGGGTCTCTGGGCCCTGCTGTGGTTGGTGATGCAGATCCAGGCGCGGCTGGATTCGGGAGAAAGGCGGTCGTCAGTGCGCGATGCGCACCTTGGAGGCGGCCGTGCCTGGCCCGCCTGGCTGGTTGGCATTGTGCTGGCCTGGGGGCTCACGCTTTTGGCGGTGGCCAGTGCGGCGACCACTTCGCGCACGGGCGCACTGCAGTGGTTGCTCATCGCGGGGCTGCTGGTGCTCTGGCGCACTCGCGGATGGACGGTGGCATTCGGCCTGTCGCTGGCCGGGGTGGGCCTGTACCTGCTGTCCGCATGGCTGTTGCCGGGATTGCTGCTGGAATGGACCGGGTTTGCAGCCGATGAACTTTTCACCCGCCTGCAAGGGGATCCGCAGCGCTGCAACAGCCGGCGCGCGCTCTGGGCCAATGTGCTCCACCTCATTGCCCAAAGGCCCTGGCTTGGCTGGGGCTGGGGGGAGCTGGACTATGCACATTACGTGACGCTGTTCCCGCAGACTCGCTTTTGCGTTCTCCTGGACAACGCCCATAACCTGCCCCTTCACCTGGCCGTGGAGCTGGGCCTTCCTGCCGCCGGACTGCTGTGCGCCATCGTGGTCCTGTGGGTGGCGCGCGCCAGGCCGTGGCGTGAATCGGATCCGGCCCGCCAGCTCGCCTGGGGGATTCTCGCCATCGTGGGTTTGCACAGCCTCGTGGAGTTTCCGCTGTGGTACGGCCCGTTTCAGGTCGTCACGGTGGTGGCGCTGGCCCTGCTCTGGCGGCATCCCTGGCCGGCCTGGGCTTCCACGCGCGCTGCGAGAGCTGCCGGGATCGTCGCGTTCGCTGGCATTGCGGCCTTGGCTGCATTTGCCGCATGGGACTACTACCGGGTCAGCATGCTCTACCGGCCCGCGCCTTTGCGGCCAGCGGCGTACCAGCATGACACGGCGGCGAAGGTTTCCAACACGGTTTTTTTCTCCGATCAGGTGGACTTTGCCCGGTTGTCGACCACCCCGCTCACGCCTGAAACAGCCCCGCGGCTGAATGTTCTGGCCTCGGCCTTGCTGCACTACTCACCCGAACCTCGCGTGATCGAGGCATTGATTGGCAGCGCAGAACTTTTGGGCAAGGCCGACGAAGCGGCCTTTCACAGCCTGCGATACCGCATCGCTTACCCGGCAGAGTTTGAGCGTTGGTCGGGCAAACGGGCGAGCGCGGCAGCGGCCCGCTGACGCAGCGTTGATTGGTGCCCAGCGCACGCCGCGCGAGCACTCATGCCAAATCGAGAAACTGCGCGATTCGTGGCAGGTGCTCGGCAAAGTTGCTCAGTGCGTGGTCACCTCCTTCACCGATGATTTGCAGAGCGTTCGGGTACCGCCCTGTCATCTCGCGCCAGTCCAGCACCTCGTCGCCTTTGGCGATGATGGCCATTTCCGGTGCAGCAGGTGGGCGGGCGGCCATGTCCAGCGCCTGCAGTTCGCCGATGTACTCGGGCAGAAAGAAAAAGCGCTCGGCCGGGTCGTGCCAGCTGGTTTGCTCGCCGATGTAGCGGGCCAGGTCGCGTGCCGGGTTGACGGCGGGGTTGAGCATCACGCTGGGGCAGGCCATCTGCTGCGCCACCCAGCTGGCATAAAAGCCGCCCAGGGACGAGCCCACCACCGCCATGGATGCGCGCGGCCACTGCGCAATGCCCTGCGCCACCATCGCCATGGCGGCACGGGGCGAGGGCGGCAGCTGCGGTGCCCAGAAAACGACTTGCGGATGGCGCTGCTGCACATACGCTGCCATCTGCCGGGCCTTGGCCGACTGGGGGGACGACCGGAAACCATGGAGGTACAGCAGGTGGGTGGTGGAAGGCATGGGGTGCGGGCCTGTAAGCAGGGGTGCGAATGGGTGGATGGCAGCAGGGCAGGGGAATCACTTGCTGGGGATGGGCTGGCGCGGGCATAAGATGGAAGCCATGGACACCGCGCTGTGCGGCGATCCGATCTGGCTTCGCACTGCATCGCACCATGAATGATTTTGCCCCGCTTTCCACGGCCAGACGCTGGGCTCTGGGTGCTGGCGACAAGCCGCCTGCTTCGGTCGGCCGGTTTGAACTGAAGAAGCTGCTGGGCCGCGGCGCGCAGGCCACCGTGTGGCTGGCGCAGGACCCGCGCCTGCAGCGCGAGGTGGCCATCAAGCTGATGCGCCCGGTGGATGAACAAGACGCCTCCGTCATCGAGCAGTGGTTGCGCGAGGCCCGGCATGTCAGCCGTCTGGCCCACCCGTTCATCGTGCCGGTGTTCGAAGCCGACGTGGAGGGCGCGCAGCCCTACATCGTGTTCGAGTACGTGCCCGGCAAGACGCTGGCCGAGCACCTGGCGCAGCAGGGCCGCTGCACGCCGCACGATGCCGTGGCGCTGATGGTGGATGTGCTGGACGGCCTGCAGGCCGCACACCAGGCAGGCATCGTGCACCGCGACCTCAAGCCCTCCAACATCATGATCGACGCCCAGCGCCACGGGCGGGTGATGGACTTCGGCATGGCCGCGCCGGTGCATGACACACCCGACCCGCAGCGCACCGGCGGCACCCCGGCCTACCTGGCGCCCGAGGCTGCCGGGGGCGAGGCGCCCACGCCGGCGATGGACGTGTACTCGGCCGCGCTGGTGCTGGTCGAAATGCTCTCGGGCCGGCCGCTCATCCACCAAAAGGACGCCTGGCAGGCCCTGTACCGGGTGGCCAACGAGCCGCTCAATCTGCCAGACGACCTGGGCACCGGCGTGGACGACAACCTGCGCGCCATCTTGCAGCGGGCCATGGCCCGCGACCCGGCGCAGCGCTATCCGGCCGCAGGGGATTTCCGGGATGCGTTGCGCGCCTGGGCAGCGCCCGTGAGCGCCCCCACAGCCGCCAGCAATGCCACGCTGGATTTCCTGCTGCGGCGCATGCGCCACAAGAGCGACTTTCCGGCGCTGTCGGACTCGGTGGCGCGCATCCAGCGCGTGGCCGATTCTGAAGACGACAGCATCAGCGACCTGACGCACGAGATTCTCAAGGACGTGGCGCTGACCAACAAACTGCTGCGCCTGGTCAACAGCGTGCATTACGCCCATGCTGCGCGCGGCACCATCAGCACGGTGTCCCGCGCAGTGAGCCTGGTGGGTTTCAATGCCGTGCGCAACATGGCGCTCAGCCTGGTGCTGCTCGACCACATGCAGGACAAGGCCGTGGCCAGCCAGATGCGCGAGGAGTTTCTCCGCGCCATGATGGCCGGTTCGGTGGCCTCCGAGCTGTGCGGCCCGGGGCAGGGCGCAGAGGAAGCATTCATCGGCGCCATGTTCCAGAACCTTGGTCGCATGCTGTGCGAGTTCTATTTTCCGGAAGAGGCGCGCCAGGTGCGCAGCATGGTGGCCTCGGGTCGGGTCGAGGGCGGTGAAGAATCCGCGGCCCAGCAGGTGCTTGGGCTGGGTTTTGAAGACCTGGGCGTGGGCGTGGCCCGGGTATGGGGGCTGCCCGAAAGCCTGCAGCGCTGCATGCGCAAACCGCTGGGGTCGCCCAGCCAGCGCGGGCCCGAGCACGGAGCCGAGCGACTTCGCTGGGTGGCCATGGCGGGCAACGAGGTGGCGTCCGCACTGCTGGTCACCCCGCCTGCCCAGCTGGAGGCCAGCCTGGAGCAGATCGGTACGCGGTATGCCCGCACGCTGGACTGGTCGGCCTCGGACATCGCCGAGGCCACCCTGCGCGCTCGCCGCAAGCTGGTGGCGCTGGCCGAGGCGCTGGATTTGCATGTCGCTAGCGGCACGCCCGCGGCGCGGCTGCTCAAGCTCCCGTCCGCAGCCGGGGAGGTGGCAGCGCCGGAAGACGCGCTCACGCCGCATGAACTGCGCGCCGGTGGCGGTGACCCGGTGCCCGTGGTGCTGGCTTCGCAGGCCGGTGGCGATGTTTCTGTGGCACAGGTCAACGAAGTGCTGGCTGCGGGCATCCAGGACATTACCAACGCCATGGTCGAGAGCTTTCAGCTCAACGATGTGCTGCGGATGATCCTGGAGACGATGTTCCGCGCGCTGGGCTTTCGGCGCATGGTTTTCTGCCTGCGCGAGGCGCGTACCGACATGCTGACCGGCCGCTTCGGGTTGGGCGAGGGCAGCGAGGCCGCCGCCCGGGCCCTGCGGGTCCCGCTGAGTGCGCAGGGCGACCTGTTTGCGGCCGTGTGCCTGCGCGGGGCCGACACCCTGATCAACGACGCCACCGAGCCGCGCATGCAGGCGCGCCTGCCGCAGTGGTACCGCTCCGGCCTCAATGCCCCGTCGTTCCTATTGCTTCCGCTGCAGCTCAAGGGCCAGACGTTTGCCCTCATCTATGCAGACCAGGCGACGCCCGGAGGCATCGTGGTGGATGACAAGGCCCTGGGCCTGCTGCGAACCCTTCGCAACCAGGCGGTGATGGCTTTTCGACAGGCGGGCTGATCGCGCGCGGGCCGTGCCCCGTGGCCTGCAGTGGCTGCCAGCCTGCAGCCCGGACCGGCGGGCACCGATAATCGCTCCATGGCCGTTGTTTTCGAAAAACCCACGCTTGCCCAGCGCTTCATGCCGCTGTTTCGGGGGTTTGACCTTCCGCTGTTGATCATCATCCTGCTGCTGACCGCGGCCGGGCTGCTGGCGATGTATTCGTCGGGCTTTGACCATGGCACGCGTTTTGTGGACCACGGGCGCAACATGCTGATTGCGGGCGCCATCCTGTTCATGGTGTCGCAGGTGCCGCCCCAGAAGATCATGCAGTTTGCCGTGCCGCTGTATGTGGCCGGCGTGGCATTGCTGGTGGCAGTGGCGCTGTTTGGCATTACCAAGAAAGGCGCCACGCGATGGATCAATGTCGGTATCGTGATCCAGCCCAGCGAGATCCTCAAGATCGCCATGCCGCTGATGCTGGCCTGGTGGTTCCAGAAACGCGAGGGCGCGCTCAGGCCGCTTGACTTTGCGGCGGCCGGGGTGCTGCTGGCGGTGCCGGTGGGCCTCATCATGAAGCAGCCCGACCTGGGCACATCGCTGCTGGTGCTGGCGGCAGGGCTGTCGGTGATCTACTTTGCCGGCCTGCCCTGGAAGCTGGTGCTGCCGCCGGTGATCATCGGGGGCCTGGGCATCTTCACGCTGGTGCTGCTGGGCGACCAGCTGTGCGCTGATGGCGTGCGCTGGTCGGTCTTGCACGAATACCAGCAGCAGCGCGTCTGCACCCTGCTGGACCCCACGCGCGACCCGCTGGGCAAGGGCTTTCACATCATCCAGGGGATGATCGCCATCGGCTCGGGCGGCCTGTGGGGCAAGGGTTTCATGGCGGGCACGCAAACCCACCTGGAGTTCATCCCCGAGCGGACCACCGACTTCATCTTTGCCGCGTTTTCCGAAGAGTTCGGCCTGGCGGGCAACGTGTTTTTGCTGGTGTGCTTCCTGTTGCTGGTATGGCGGGGCCTGGCCATTGCAGCGGGCGCCACCACCCTGTTTGGCCGGCTCATGGCGGGCGCGGTGTCGATGATCTTCTTCACCTACGCCTTTGTGAACATGGGCATGGTCAGCGGCATTCTGCCGGTGGTGGGGGTGCCCCTGCCGTTCATCAGCTACGGCGGCACGGCCATGGTCACGCTGGGGCTGGCGCTGGGCATTTTGATGTCGGTGGCGCGTGCCCAGCGGCAAGACCCCAAGGACCCTTTGCCCGCGCCCTACGCCACGGTGGCCTGAGCGCGCCGCCCGCGCTCCGCGGGCTACGCCCTTGCGCCGCGCCGGACTTGCATGGCGGCCTAAAATGGCCGGATGACCTTTCGCTCCAATACCGCCGCGCCCCAGCGCGCGGCCACCAGCCAGCGCATTGACGTTGCCCGGGAACTGCTGCTCACCCCTTTCGGCCTGGATGAAAGCCATCTGGCCCGTGCGCTGGCCGAGATCCGCACGCACCAGGTGGACGATGCCGACCTGTATTTCCAGTACACGCGCAGCGAGGGCTGGAGCCTGGAGGAAGGCATCGTCAAGACGGGATCGTTCAGCATTGACCAGGGCGTGGGGGTGCGTGCCGTCAGCGGCGAGAAGACGGCTTTTGCGTATTCGGACGACATTTCCGAGGCATCGCTGCTCGATGCAGCGCGCACTGTGCGGTCTATTTCGGCCGCAGCGCAGAGTGGGAAGGCGCGTGTAGCTCCTAAAAAGATAGCGGCAGGCCGCAGCCTGTATGCGGGCGTCGATCCCATCGGCTCGATGGACAGCACGGCCAAGGTGGCCTTGCTGGAACGGCTGGAGCAGCGCGCCCGCGCCAAGGACCCCCGCGTGGCGCAGGTCATGGCGGGCCTGGCCAGCGAATACGACGTGGTGCTGGTGGCCCGTGCCGACGGCACGCTGGCCGCCGATGTGCGCCCGCTGGTGCGCCTGTCGGTCACGGTGATTGCCGAGCAGAACGGCCGCCGCGAAATGGGCTCTGCCGGCGGCGGTGGCCGTTTTGGTCTGGCCTATTTCGACGACGAGCAGATGGGAAAGTACGTGGACGAGGCGGTGAATGCGGCCCTGGTCAATCTCGAATCGCGCCCCGCGCCAGCGGGCGAGATGACCGTGGTGCTGGGGTCGGGATGGCCCGGCATCCTGCTGCACGAAGCCATCGGTCACGGGCTGGAAGGCGACTTCAACCGCAAGGGCTCCAGCGCCTTCAGCGGCCGCATCGGCCAGCGCGTGGCGGCCAAGGGTGTGACGGTGCTGGATGACGGCACCATTGCCGACCGCCGCGGCTCGCTCAACGTGGACGACGAGGGCAATGCCAGCCAGCGCAATGTGCTGATCGAAGACGGCATCTTGAAAGGCTACATCCAGGATTCGCTCAATGCGCGCCTGATGGGCGTGGCGCCCACCGGCAACGGCCGCCGCGAGAGCTATGCGCACATTCCCATGCCGCGCATGACCAACACCTACATGCTGGGCGGCGACAAGGACCCACAAGAGATCATCGCCAGCATCAAGAAGGGCCTGTACGCCAGCAATTTCGGCGGTGGTCAGGTGGACATCACCTCGGGCAAGTTCGTGTTTTCGGCCAGCGAAGCCTACTGGGTCGAAAACGGCAAGATCCAGTACCCCGTCAAGGGCGCCACCATCATTGGCAGCGGGCCGGAGTCGCTCAAGAAGGTGACGATGATCGGCAACGACATGCGCCTGGATAGTGGCGTGGGCACCTGTGGCAAGGAAGGTCAGAGCGTGCCCGTGGGCGTGGGCCAGCCCACGCTGCGCATCGAAGGGCTCACGGTCGGCGGCACAGCCTGACCCTGCTGGTCAGGAGCAGGGCCAGCCGCCGCCAGTGGCGCCACTCCTCTCGTTGCTCGGTTTCTGGGGCTATCGCGCCACCCCGCTGTACGGCGGCAGGATCGACAGCGCAAAATGCGGCCATGCCCGCCACGCGATCCAGCCAGCAGCTCACGCTCCAGTCTTTCGGTGAGATCAGCCGCTTTCTTCGTGAAGGGGTTGCTGATGAGGAGTCGCGCCAGCTGCGAGACAGCCTGGGCATGCTTTCAAACCATATCGACAGTGCGGTGCGAACACGCCGTACCGGTACCGATACGGCCGCCATCACCGGCCGGGTGGTGGCGCTCGCGACCTGTGCCCGCGAACACCAGCTTTTCCTGACGGGTCTGGGGTCGGGCTGGCACGCCCTGTACGAGTTTGGCGCCTACCAGCGCGCCCTGCGCGAACTGCGCACGGCCACTGCCGAATGGCTGGAGACGCTCGAACGCCGAAGCCCCCGCGAGCATGCAGCGTTTGACGCCTTTGAGCTGCTGGCGTGGCGAACCCTGGGGGAGGCGCTTTTGCTCATCGACATGTATGAACACAGCAGCGATCCTCCGAGCGAACTGCCGTCCCCCGCCCGACCTGGGAGGCGCACAAGCACGTTGGGCCGCGTGCTGGGCTGGCTGGGGCGCTGGCGCAAACCGAAGCGCTAACCGTTGGAAATTCGGGGGCCGGGCGCGCTTGCGGCCGCCCTGCAGCCGCGCTCACGGCGGTGATCTTGTTGCGGCTTTGCAACAAGTGCAACAGGGGCTGCCCAATCTTCCTGTGCTACATTGATCGCCATGCAAGTTCGCAGCGCGTTTTATTTTTGGTTTTTTATCTCAGTCCAAGGCGGATGAGAGGAAAACGCGCAAGCACACACAACCTCCCCATACCAACCGCCGACGCTGCAAAGCCCGGCGGTTTTTGTTTTTTCAGCCCTCCGTTTCTCTTCTTTTCCAACCTTTCACAGACCACGAGGAAGCCACCATGACGGCCCAAGCCACCCCCACCAGCGATGCCTGGTACCGCAGCGTCGAGAAAACCAGCCAGACCGACGACGAACGTATCAAGGACATCACCGTGTTGCCTCCTCCCGAGCATCTGATCCGCTTCTTCCCGATTGGCGGCACGCCGGTCGAAGGGCTGATCAAGCAGACCCGCAAGACCATCCACGACATCATGGCCGGCGACGATGACCGTCTGCTGGTCGTCATTGGCCCGTGCTCCATCCACGACCCCGTGGCGGCGCTCGAATACGCCCGCAAGCTGCGCGTGGTGCGGGAGCAGTACAAGGACACGCTGGAGATCGTCATGCGCGTGTACTTCGAAAAGCCCCGCACCACCGTCGGATGGAAGGGCCTGATCAATGACCCCTACCTGGATGAAACCTACCGTATTGACGAAGGCCTGCGCATTGCGCGCCAGCTGCTGATCGACATCAACCGCCTGGGCGTGCCCGCGGGCAGCGAATTCCTGGACGTGATCTCGCCCCAGTACATCGGCGACCTGATCAGCTGGGGGGCCATCGGTGCGCGCACCACCGAAAGCCAGGTCCACCGCGAACTGGCGTCCGGCCTGTCGGCCCCCATCGGCTTCAAGAACGGCACCGACGGCAACATCCGCATCGCCACCGACGCCATCCAGTCGGCCAGCCGCGGCCACCACTTCCTGTCGGTGCACAAGAACGGGCAGGTTGCCATCGTCAACACCAACGGCAACAAGGACTGCCACGTCATCTTGCGCGGTGGCAAGGCCCCCAACTACGACGCAGCCAGTGTGGCCGCGGCCTGCAAGGACCTGGAAGCCGCCAAGCTGCCCGCCACGCTGATGGTGGACTGCAGCCACGCCAACAGCAGCAAGCAGCACGAAAAGCAGCTGGACGTCGCGCGCGACATTGCCAGCCAGGTGGCCGCGGGCTCGCGCAGCATCTTCGGCCTGATGATCGAAAGCCACCTCACGGCAGGCGCACAGAAGTTCTCGCCGGGCAAGGACCAGCCTGGCGCGCTCGAATACGGCAAGAGCATCACCGACGCCTGCCTGGGCTGGGACGATTCGCTGCAGGCGCTGGCCGACCTGTCGGCTGCGGTGGAAGCACGCCGCACCCGCTGAGGGCGCTGCTGCCAAGGTCTTAAACTGGGGTTATCACGGGCGCGCGGGTGCGTGCCCGGGGCTCCACAGAAAGGCACACACCATGCATAGCCAAGTCTCCGTCCGCCTGGACGGCAACCAGGAATTCCGTTTTGATCTGGCAGGCGCCGAGCCCATGGGGCACGAGGAAGGCCGCCGCTGGCTGGACGACCAGTTCACCACCCTGGACTGCGAGCCCCTGCGCGCCAGCGGCAAGGTGCTGCTGGCCGACAAGGTGTTGACGGTGGCCCGCGCCGCGGGTGCGCCGCTGATGGCCGATGCCGAGTGGTCCCGCAACTTTGCCCGCGCCGCCAGCGCTGCCCTGGCCAAGGCCGTGGTGCGCGTGGACGTGCCAGGCATGGCCGTCACGTTCTGATCCTACCAGGGCCTTGGCGGCCGATGGGCGGCGTGCGCCACCTGTGCGCCAGGGCGGTTCGGATGAATTTCTGGATAAAAATAGCTGGTAGCGCTTGATCTAAAAGCGTTTATTGCTATTGATTTTGTAGCGACTGCAGCAGCTTGTCGTGAACGCCACCAAACCCGCCGTTGCTCATGCACACGATGTGATCGCCGGGTTGGGCGGCCTCGGTGACCTGGGCCACGAGGGTGGCGATGTCGGGCGCGGTGCGGGCACGCTGGCCCGGCCCCACACCCAGCGGTGCCAGCGCCTGGGCGGCATCCCAGTCCAGCCCGGCCGTGTGGCAAAACGCGAGGTCTGCGGGCTCCAGCGCCCAGGGCAGTTGCGACTTCATCGCGCCCAGTTTCATCGTGTTGCTGCGCGGCTCAAACACCGCCAGGATGCGAGCCCCGCTGCCCAGGCTGCGCCGCAGGCCGTCGAGCGTGGTGCGCAGGGCAGTCGGGTGGTGCGCAAAATCGTCGTACACGGCAATGCCGCGCACGGTGCCGCGCAGTTCCATGCGGCGCTTGACGTTCTGGAATGCCCCCAGCGCGGCCGCGGCCTGCGCGGGAGCCACGCCCACATGCTGTGCGGCAGCGATGGCGGCCAGCGCATTGAGCTGGTTGTGCACCCCTGTCAGGCTCCATTCCACGCGGGCGACGCGCTGGCCTTGGTGGAGTACGTCAAACGCATCGGGCGGGCCATCTGCCGCAAAGTCGCTCACCGCGGCTCCAAAGCTGGTGGTTTCGCTCCAGCAGCCCACGTTCAGCACGCGGGCCAGGCTTTCTTCCAGCCCATTGACGACCACGCGCCCCGACGGAGGCACTGTGCGCACCAGGTGGTTGAACTGACGCTCGATGGCGGCCAGGTCATCAAAGATGTCGGCGTGGTCGAACTCCAGGTTGTTGAGCACGGCGGTGCGCGGCCGGTAGTGCACGAACTTGCTGCGCTTGTCGAAGAACGCGGTGTCGTACTCGTCGGCCTCGATGACGAACAGCGGGCGCTCATGGTTTGGTACGGGCCCTATCGAGCCGCCGCCGGGCCGCCCCAAGGCGGTGAGGGCCCCCTCGGGGGGCAGCGAACCACGCGCAGCGGGGAGCGTGGGGGCGACGGTCTCCCCGCCGCCGGGCCGCCCCAAGGCGGTGAGGGCGCCCTCTGGGGGCAGCGAACCACGCGCAGCGGGGAGCGTGGGGGCCTTGCTGGCGCCGAGGCGGGCGGAGATGCCGAAGTTCAGCGGCACCCCTCCGATCAGGAAGCCCGGCTGCATGCCAGCGCTCTCCAGCACCCAGGCCAGCATCGAGGTGGTGGTTGTCTTGCCATGGGTGCCCGCCACGGCGAGCACATGCCGGCCCTGGAGCACATGCTCGGCCAGCCACTGCGGGCCGCTGGTGTAGGGCAGCCCGGCGTCGAGGATCGCTTCCATCAGGGGAAACTTGGGCTCCCCGCTGGGCAGCCGCGCCCGGCTCACCACGTTGCCCACCACGAACATGTCGGGCTTGAGCGCCAGCTGTTCGACCCCGAAGCCCTCGATCAGGTCGATGCCCAGCGCGCGCAGCTGGTCGCTCATGGGGGGGTAGACGCCCGCGTCGCAGCCCGTGACGGTATGGCCTGCCTCGCGTGCCAGCGCAGCAAGCCCGCCCATGAAGGTGCCGCAGATGCCCAGGATGTGTATATGCATGGGCGCAGATTCTACGTTTTTGGTCACAATGGCCTGTAGCGCTTGTTGAATATGCCTGTATAGCTATCGAAATGCTAGTAATGCAGGGGTGTTGGGGCACTCCGTGTCACGCCGGTTGCCGGGGGCGCAGGCGGCCCATGTAGCCGGGTGCAGGCGGATCTGCGTAGCGCCTTCGGCGGCGGCTGGCGCACCCCGGCCCCGGAGCCCGGGTGCCGCCTGGGGTCAACCCGCATCCCCGACCTGCGCCAGCGGCCACAATGGGGGCTTCGTCGCCATCGCCCTCACCCTTCCACGCCATGCCCACCCCCCTGATCGAAGAGATCGCCCACACGACCGCTCGGCTGGTGGTGGAAGAGGGGCTCGAATGGGGCCCGGCCAAGCGCCGGGCGGTGCGCCAGCTGGGGCTGCCCGCCCGCACGCCCCTGCCCGACAACGATCGGGTGGAAGACGCCGTACGCGAGTACATCGAACTTTTCTGCGCTGACACCCAGCCGCGGGAGCTGCGTGCCCTGCGCCAGCTGGCCCTGGTGTGGATGCAGCGCATGGCGCCTTTTCGCCCGCATCTGGCGGGCGCGGTGTGGCACGGCACCGCCACGCGCCTGTCCGATATCTATATCCAGCTGTTTTGCGACGATCCCAAATCGGCCGAAATTGCGCTGATCGACCACAACGTCGATTACGAGCCCCGTACGGTGACCGGTTTTCGCGGTGAATCGGTGGAGGCGCTGAGCCTGGGCAGCAAATCGCCCGAGCTCAACGAAATGATCGGGGTCCATCTGATGGTGTATGACCTCGACGATCTGCGCGGGGCCCTGCGCCCGGACGCCAAGGGCCGCGCGCCCCGGGGCGATATCCCTGCTGTTCAGCGGCTGCTTGAGGAGAGCATTGATCCATGACGTCTTCTGTGGAACCTGATCCCGTACCTACCGCTCCTTCCGCGCCTTCGGCTGCGCCCGCCCAGGCGCCCTCGGCCGCCCGCCGCCGCGTGCTGTATGCCGGTGTGGCAGGGCTCGCGGCCCTGGGTGGTGCCGGCTATGCCTGGTGGAAATACCAGCCCCACGCCATGGAGCCCGGCGCCGAGCAGGCCCTGTGGGGACTGGAGTTCGACCGGCCCGAAGGCGGCTCGCTGACCATGCAGTCGCTGTCGGGCAAGCCCTTGCTGCTCAACTTCTGGGCAACGTGGTGCCCCCCTTGTGTGGAAGAGTTGCCCATGCTGAACGCGTTCTATCGGGAGCACCAGGCCAGGGGCTGGCAGGTGTTGGGCCTGGCCATCGACCAGCCTTCGGCCGTGCGCAAGTTCCTCACGCGCATCCCGCTGGAGTTCCCGGTCGGCATGGCGGGTCTGGGCGGCACCGATCTGAGCCGGTCGCTGGGCAATCTCACCGGTGGGCTGCCGTTTACCGTGGTGCTGGGTGCCAACGGCCGCGTACTGCATCGTAAAATGGGGCAAATCACCGCCGATGACCTGCAGCAGTGGGCCAGGCTGGGCTGAGGTATCGGGAGGTCAAGCCTCTTTTTGCAGTCGCTTGTTGGGTGGAGTTCCTGAAAATTCCCGTAGTTTGGGGTGGATAGCGTGAAATTGGAGTAAATTCGCGCCCTGTTCAGTTTTATAGCTGCTGGAGCTTCCATGGATCTGCGAAAACTCAAAACCCTGATCGACCTCGTCTCTGAATCGAACGTTTCCGAACTCGAAATCACGGAGGCCGAGGGCAAGGTCCGCATCGTCAAGAGCGGCGGCGCGGTGGTTCAGCAATACATGCCCGCCCCGGTGCCCGCGCCTGCAGCGGCCCCCGCCGCAGCGCCTGTGGCCGAACTCCCGGCGCCTGCTGCCGCTGCCGCACCCGCAGGCCACATCGTCAAGTCGCCCATGGTGGGCACCTTCTACCGTTCGTCCAGCCCCGGTGCCAAGGCATTTGTCGAGGTGGGCAGCCAGGTGAAGGAAGGCGAAACGATCTGCATCATCGAAGCCATGAAGATCCTCAACGAGATCGAGGCCGACAAGTCCGGCACGGTGACGCGCATCCTCGGTGAAAACGGCCAGGCCGTAGAGTACGGACAACCGCTGTTCGTCATCGAATAAGGCGCTCATGTTCAAAAAGATTCTTGTTGCGAATCGCGGAGAGATCGCTCTGCGGATTCAGCGCGCGTGCCGGGAGCTGGGCGTGAAGGCCGTGATGGTCTATTCCGAAGCCGACCGCGACGCCAAATACGTCAAGCTGGCAGAAGAAGCCGTGTGCATCGGGCCCGCCCCGTCGCCCCTGAGCTACCTCAACATGCCCGCCATCATCTCGGCGGCCGAGGTGACCGATGCCGAAGCCATCCACCCCGGCTATGGCTTCCTGAGCGAAAACGCCGACTTTGCCGAGCGCGTGGAAAAGAGCGGTTTTCAGTTCATCGGCCCCACCCCCGAGTCGATCCGCATCATGGGCGACAAGGTGTCGGCCAAGCAGGCCATGATCCGCGCGGGCGTGCCGTGCGTGCCAGGCTCTGAAGGCGAACTGCCCGATGACCCGGTCCAGATCCGGCGCATTGCCAAGGCGGTGGGTTACCCGGTCATCATCAAGGCCGCGGGCGGCGGCGGTGGCCGTGGCATGCGCGTGGTGCACACCGAGGCAGCCCTGGTCAACGCCGTGCAGATGACCAAGGCCGAAGCCGGTGCAGCGTTCGGCAATCCGGCGGTGTACATGGAGAAATTCCTCCAGAACCCGCGCCACATCGAAATCCAGATCATGGCCGACAAGCACCGCAATGCGGTGTACCTGGGCGAGCGCGACTGCTCCATGCAGCGCCGCCACCAGAAGGTCATCGAGGAAGCGCCGGCTCCGGGCATTCCGCGCAAGCTGATCGAGAAGATCGGCGAGCGTTGCGTGGCAGCCTGCAAGAAGATCGGCTACCGCGGCGCGGGCACGTTCGAGTTCCTGTACGAAAACGGCGAGTTCTACTTCATCGAGATGAACACCCGCGTGCAGGTGGAGCACCCCGTGACCGAAATGATCACCGGCGTGGACGTCGTGAAGACGCAGATCATGGTGGCGGCGGGCGAGAAGCTGCCGTTCACCCAGCGCCAGATCGAGATCCGCGGCCACGCCATCGAATGTCGGGTCAATGCGGAAGACCCGTACAAGTTCGTCCCGTCACCGGGCCGGATCACCACCTGGCATCCACCGGGCGGCCCCGGCGTGCGTGTGGATTCGCATGCGTACACCAACTACTTCGTGCCGCCCAACTACGATTCGATGATTGGCAAGATCATCGTGCACGGCGATACGCGCGAGCAGGCGCTGGCGCGGATGCGCACGGCCTTGTCTGAAACGGTCATCGAAGGCATCAACACCAACGTTCCGCTGCACCGCGAGCTGATGGTGGACGCCAAGTTCATGGCTGGCGGCACCAACATCCACTACCTGGAAGAGTGGCTGTCGCAGCACAAGCGCTGAGGCAAGGGCTGGTGCCCGCGCTATCCCCTCATATGCTGGCATCTGGCAACGGATGCCAGCATTCATTTTTTCTCCAGGAGTTGCTGCCATGTTTGAGCTGAGCCTGATGTGCCCGGAAGACCGGATCGAAGAAGTCAGCGACGCGCTGGATGCGCTGGATGCACTGAGCGTCTCGGTCGAGGATGCAGATGCGCAGACGGATGCCGAGCAGGCGCTGTTTGGCGAGCCCGGCATGCCCCCGCCGAAAGACGGCTGGCAGCGCAGCCGGGTCGTGGCCCTGTTCCCTTCCGAAACCGCGGCCACCGAGGCCCGTAGCTTGCTGGCGGTGCAAGACTTCTTTGCCGGTTGCGAAGTTCTCGGAATGGCGCCGGTAGCCGACCAGGACTGGGTGCGGCTCACGCAGTCGCAATTTGCGCCGGTGGATATCACGCCCGATTTCTGGATCGTGCCGACCTGGCACGAACTTCCAGCGCAGGCCGTGCGCAGCATCCGGCTGGACCCAGGTCTCGCGTTCGGCACGGGCACCCACCCCACCACGCGCATGTGCCTGCGCTGGATTGCCCGGAACGGCGCCACGGCGCCGGGCAGCAACCCGCTGGGCCGGGTGCTGGATTACGGCTGCGGCTCGGGCATTCTGGCCATAGGCGCGGCCAAGTTTGGTGCGACTGATATCGATGCGGTGGACATTGACCCCGCGGCAGTGGAGTCGACCCTTCTGAACGCCCAGGCCAACGATGTGCAGCTGCGCGCCGGCCTCCCCGACAAGGCCTCCGGCGAATACCAGACCGTGCTGGCCAACATCCTGGCGACCCCGCTGCGCGTGCTGGCACCGCTGCTGTGCAACCACGTGGCGCCCGGTGGTTCGCTGGTGATGGCAGGCATCCTGGAGCGTCAGGCGGACGAGCTGAAGGCTGCCTATGCGCCTTGGGTGGCCCTGGACGTCGCTGACGCTGAAGACGGCTGGATCCTGATGACCGCCCGGCGGTGAGCCTGGGCAAACCCGCCACGGGCGTTGACCGCCGCGAACCTACAATGCCCCGCTGATGAGCCAGATTACCCGCTGCCCGGCCTGCGCCACCACGTTCAAGGTCGTGGCGGACCAGCTCCGCATCTCGGAGGGCTGGGTGCGCTGCGGGCAGTGCAAGGAAGTGTTCGATGCGTCGGCCCATCTGCTGGCGCCAGCTGCGCCGCCGTTGCTGCCAGATGTCTCGATGGCAGATGTGCGGCCACCGCCAGCGCCGGTGGTCCGCAAGGCGGTGGAGAAAGCCTGGGGGGCAGGCGCTGCGCCGCCTGCCATGCCGGGCCCTGGGTCGCGGGTTGCGCGCAGCGGTGCGTCGCCGTCACCATCGTCTGCGCTGGAACGGGGCGCCGAGACCGTGGCCGCCGACTCAGTGCCCGCGGCCACAACGGGTGTGTCCGGTGAAGGCGCCGCCCCGATGTCTGGGCAAGGCCGTCCACCTCCGGGCGGGGATTCGGCGGGGACCCTCGCGCTGGGCGTACCTGGGCCTGCCGATGCTGTCTCGCCGATGGCGGTTCCCGAGCCCACGGTCCCCGCTTTTCTGTCAACCTCTGTTGCGCTGTCCGGAAAAACGGACCTTTCGCTGGAGCCTGTGACGCCTTTTCGCTGGCGTACAGATGGTCAGTGCCAGAGTAACGACCGCCCGAATGCCGATTCCCGCACGCCCAGTTCGTTAGCGCGTCCGACGCCTGGACAAGGCGAGCGAAAGCCGGTTGTAGAGCCCTGGAGTACCCACGGCGGTGCGGGTGCCGATGCTGGTTCGTCAGCCTATCCGCCTCTGGAGCTGCCCATCCGGCCTGGCACACGGCGGGCGGATGCGGCACCCGCCAACGCCGATCCAGCCTCACCGCATCCGGACGCCGACGTGCCGGAGCCCGACCTGGAAGACTTGCCGGGGAAAGCCGGTTCTGAGAGTCCTGCCGATTCCCGGCACGCAGCCCCCGCGCGCGGCGCCCATTTGGCAACGACGACCGATGCACCGTTGACGGCCGAAGGTGCACCCGAGAAGGTTTCGCAAGGGTCCCAGCCTCTGCAGAAGGATCGGGATGATGAAGGCGAGGACGAGGACGAGGAAGAAGCGCTACCCGAGCCTGAGCCGGAGGTGAGCTTTGTCGTTGCGGCACGGCGCAAGGCGTTCTGGCGCCGGCCATTGGTGCGCACTCTGCTGGTCTTGTTATCGCTGGTGCTGCTGGGCGGGCTTGCCGCTCAGGTGGCTGTCCAGGAGCGAGACCGGATCGCAGCCACCGAGCCACGCCTGCGACCCTGGCTGGTCCTGCTGTGCGAGCCCATAGGCTGCGAGCTTGCGCCCCGGCGTCAGATCTCCGATGTAGTGATCGACAGCTCGTCCTTCAACAAGGCGCGGGGTGACAGCTATCTTCTGAACCTGACCCTGAAGAATCAGGCTTCCATCCCCCTGGCCATGCCAGCGATGGAGCTCACCCTTACCGATGCCCAGGACCAGCCTGTATTGCGACGCATTCTTTTGCCCAACGACATGGGTGCCCCTGCAGAAATGCCCGCACGCGGGGAGTGGGGCACGTCCGTATCGGTGGTCGTGACCACCGGGGGGGCGCGTGTGGCCGGCTACCGGCTGCTGGCGTTCTATCCCTGACCTTTCCTCCTTCATCCACCTGACTGCACCCCAAACTATGGCAGCTCTTATCTGCGGTTCTCTCGCCTTCGACACGATCATGAGTTTTGAGGGCCGGTTCGCGGAGCAGATCCTCCCTGATCAGCTCCACATCCTGAACGTATCGTTTCTGGTGCCGTCGCTGCGGCGCGACTTCGGCGGATGTGCCGGCAACATCGCGTACAGCCTCAAGCTCCTCGGCGGGGAGCCGCTTCCCATGGCCATGCTCGGCAGCGATGGCGGCGAGTACGTACAGCGCCTCCAAACGCTGGGCATCAGCACGCGCCATGTGGGCCAGGTGGACGATACGTACACCGCGCAGGCAATGATCATGACCGACCGCGACAACAACCAGATCACCGCGTTCCACCCCGGGGCGATGATGCAGGCGCATGTCAACCGCATTGAGCGCAACCCGGCGGTCCAGGTCGGGATCATCTCGCCCGATGGCCGTGACGCCATGCTGGAGCATGCAGCGCAATTCGTGGCGGCTGGCATTCCATTCGTGTTCGATCCGGGGCAGGGTCTGCCCATGTTCAATGGCGAAGAGCTGGGTCGCTTTGTCGAACAGGCGTCGTGGGTCACGGTGAACGACTACGAGGGCAAGATGCTGTGCGATCGTACGGGCTGGTCGCTTGAAGACATCTCGCGCAAGGTCGAGGGGCTGGTGGTGACGCTGGGCGCCGAAGGCTGCGAAGTGTGGGTGCAGGGTGCGCGAACCCACGTGCCGCCCGTGGCGCCTGCCCAGGTGGTAGACCCGACCGGGTGTGGTGATGCCTGGCGTGGGGCGCTGCTCTTTGGCCTGGAAAAGGGCTGGCCTCTGGTGCGTTGCGCCGAGCTTGGAAATCGCGTCGGCGCATTGAAGATCGCGCAGCGCGGTCCGCAGAACTACACACTGGACTTTGACCCCGCCTGATCCGTGCGTTCGTGGACGGGAACTTGTGCCGTGCTCTGTAAGCGTCGAATGGCGCGGTAGCCCGGCTGGCGAGGTGGCACTGTGACGCAGTGCCCCAAGCCGGTTCCAGGGCGGCAATTTCGTGTGCGGGAGGCTGGGGCGGTGAATCCCGCGCAGCGACGACCGTCGGCTCGAACGTGGCGGCGCCGAATGGTGTTGGGTCGCACTCAACGCCCTATCAGTGCCCTGCTGCCGCCCTCCGCGAGGGGAAGAGAACCCTTAGCTCGTCCGGTAGCCTCCGGGCCGGGGCAGATTCAGTGATCATCGTACGGCCATAAAAAAACCCGGTACCGAGGTACCGGGTTTGAGCAAGACGCGTGCTGCGATCAGGGCTTGTTGCCCGTCGGGAACGGCCATGCTGCCTGGGGGTTGAGCGTGGTCTGCGCTGCGGGTGCTGCAGGAGCGGACGCAGCAGGGGCAGGGGCCTTGGGGGCCTTCTTGGCCGGAGCTGCCTTCTTTGCCGGGGCGGCTTTGGATGGGCTGGCCTTCTTTGCAGCCGCTGCCTTCTTGGCCGGAGCAGCCTTCTTCGCGGGAGCAGCTGCCTTCTTGGCGGGGGCCGTGTTTTTTGCGGCTACGGCCTTCTTGGCGGGCGCAGCCTTCTTCGCAGGTGCAGCTGCCTTCTTGGCGGGCGCAGCCTTCTTTGCAGGTGCAGCTGCCTTCTTGGCGGGCGCAGCCTTCTTCGCAGGTGCAGCTGCCTTCTTGGCGGGTGCAGCCTTCTTCGCAGGTGCAGCTGCCTTCTTGGCGGGTGCAGCCTTCTTTGCAGGTGCAGCTGCCTTCTTGGCGGGTGCAGCCTTCTTCGCGGGGGTTGCCTTGCTAGCGGCGGTCTTTTTCGCAGTTGCCATCATGTTCTCCTTGGGTCAATTTGCAAAGAGCACTTCCTGTCTACAGTGGACAGGCAGCGATCCATGGGGATGGATGAAGCTCCATCCCCATGAACAGGGGACCACCCGGCTTCCGGCGCCATTCGGCGACTCTTGATCAGGAAGATGGGTGGAGAAATCCATGGTGGTGTGATGCAAGAAAGGCGCTAGTCCCAGGACAGCGCACCACCAGACTGATACTCGATGACCCGGGTCTCGAAGAAGTTGCGTTCCTTCTTCAGGTCAATCATTTCGCTCATCCACGGAAACGGGTTTTCCTCGTTCGGGAAAAGTGTTTCCAGGCCAATCTGCGTGGCGCGGCGATTGGCGATGTAGCGCAGGTAGCCCTTGAACATGGAAGCATTCATGCCCAGAACGCCGCGGGGCATGGTGTCTTCCGCGTAGCGGTATTCCAGTTCCACTGCCTTGAGGAACAGCGCCTTGATTTCAGCCTTGAAATCTGCCGTCCACAGGTGCGGGTTCTCCAGCTTGAGCTGGTTGATGAGGTCGATGCCGAAATTGCAATGCATCGATTCGTCGCGCAGGATGTACTGGTACTGCTCTGCAGCGCCCGTCATCTTGTTCTGACGGCCCAGGGCCAGGATCTGGGTGAAGCCGACGTAGAAGAACAGGCCTTCCATCAGGCACGCAAAAACGATCAGCGACTTCAGCAGCGTCTGGTCGTTTTCGGGTGTACCCGTGTTGAAGTTCGGATCCATGATCGCTTCGATGAACGGGATCAGGAACTCGTCCTTGTCGCGGATCGACTGGACTTCGTTGTAGGCGTTGAAGATCTCGCTTTCGTCCAGGCCGAGCGATTCCACGATGTACTGGTACGCATGCGTGTGAATCGCCTCTTCGAATGCCTGACGCAGCAGGAACTGTCGACACTCGGGCGCGGTGATGTGGCGGTACGTGCCCAGCACGATGTTGTTGGCAGCCAGCGAGTCGGCGGTCACGAAGAAGCCGAGGTTGCGCTTGATGATGCGGCGCTCGTCATCGGTGAGACCGTTGGGGTCCTTCCACAGCGCGATGTCCCGCGTCATGTTGACTTCCTGCGGCATCCAGTGATTTGCGCAGGTGGCCAGGTATTTCTCCCACGCCCATTTGTACTTGAACGGAACCAGTTGGTTCACGTCGGTCTGGCCGTTGATGATGCGCTTGTCGGCAGCGTTCACACGGCGGTGTGCAGCAGCGGCCGTCGGGGTTGCAGCCGCACCAGGTGCGGGGGCGGAGGCAGGCTGGAAAGCGAGGGGCGGCTGTCCCGCCAGGCGATCATTTTGCAGAGCGCCGTCCAGTTGATTTTGCGATGAGGGCTTGACTTCTTCGTCCCAGGTCAACATAGATTTTCCAGTGTTCGGATTATGAAAGCAGTGCTGCGAAAAGGAAAGCATCAAAGCGTTATCCAGCAACGTTTTTGTTGCTTCACAGCACATGAGCGACGCCCTGGACATGGTCCGGGCGTCGCAGGGGATCAGGTTACTGGCATGCCTCGCAACCGGGGTCGTCGATGGCGCAGAACTTGATGTCCGTTGCCGGTATTGCTGCGGCCTGCGCAGCGGCGGCTGCAGCCGCCGCATCCATGGCGCTTGGCTGGGCCTTCGCGGGTGCTGCAGACATCGCTGCGCCACCGTCGCTGCCCGATGAAACGGCGTTGAGCTGGCGCGTGTTCACAGTGCTCATCTCGACGTGCGTTGCGCTCTGCGTGCGCAGGTAGTACGTCGTCTTGAGCCCGCGGATCCATGCAAGCTTGTAAGTGTCATCGAGCTTTTTGCCCGAGGCGCCGGCCATGTAGATGTTCAGGCTCTGCGCCTGGTCGATCCACTTCTGGCGACGCGAGGCAGCCTCAACCAGCCACTGCGGCTCCACTTCAAAGGCGGTCGAATACAGCGCCTTGATGTCGGCGGGTACGCGGTCGATCGGGTGGAGCGAACCCTTGAAGTGCTTGAGGTCCATGATCATCACGTCGTCCCACAGGCCCAGGCGCTTGAGGTCGCGCACCAGCCCGCCGTTGATCACCGTGAATTCGCCTGAGAGGTTCGACTTGACCGACAGGTTGCCGAACGAAGGCTCGATCGATGCATCCACACCGATGATGTTGGAGATGGTTGCGGTAGGGGCGATGGCCACGCAGTTGGAGTTGCGCATGCCGTCTTGCGCAATCTTCTTGCGCAAGGCGTCCCAGTCGAGGGTGGACGAGCGGTCCACTTCGACATAGCCGCCGCGGGCATCGGCCAGCATGTCCAGCGTGTCAAACGGCAGGATGCCGCGGTCCCACAGAGAGCCCTTGTAGCTGGAGTACTTGCCGCGCTCACGGGCCAGTTCGGTGGAGGCCCAGTAGGCGTAGTAGCAGATGGCTTCCATCGACTTGTCGGCAAACTCCACGGCCTGCTGCGATGCGTAGGGAATGCGCAGTTCATACAGGCTGTCCTGGAAGGCCATCACACCCAGGCCGACCGGACGGTGGCGCAGGTTGGAGTCCCGCGCCTTCTTCACGGCGTAGTAGTTGATGTCGATGACGTTGTCCAGCATGCGCATGGCCACGGTGATGGTGCGCTTGAGTTTGTCGTGGTCGATCTGACCGTCCTTGATGTGCTGCAGCAGGTTGACCGAGCCGAGGTTGCACACCGCGGTTTCGGTGTCGCTGGTGTTGAGCGTGATCTCGGTGCACAGGTTCGACGAGTGCACCACGCCAGCGTGCTGCTGGGGCGAGCGTACGTTGCAGGCGTCCTTGAACGTGATCCAGGGGTGCCCGGTCTCGAACAGCATCGTGAGCATCTTGCGCCACATGTCAGTGGCCTGCACCGTCTTGGTGGGCTTGATCTCGCCGCGGGCGGCCTTCTCTTCGTAGGCCACATAGGCTTTTTCGAAGTCGGCGCCGAACAGGTCGTGCAGGTCGGGCACGTTGGAGGGCGAGAACAGGGTCCAGGTGCCCTTTTCCATCACGCGGCGCATGAACAGGTCGGGAATCCAGTTGGCCGTGTTCATGTCGTGCGTGCGGCGGCGGTCGTCGCCGGTGTTCTTGCGCAGCTCCAGGAACTCCTCGATATCCAGGTGCCAAGTTTCCAGGTACGTGCAGACGGCGCCCTTGCGCTTGCCACCCTGGTTGACGGCGACGGCGGTGTCATTCACCACCTTGAGGAATGGCACCACGCCCTGCGATTCACCGTTGGTACCCTTGATGTGGCTGCCCAGGGCACGCACACGCGTCCAGTCGTTGCCCAGACCGCCGGCGAACTTGGACAGCAGCGCGTTTTCCTTGATGGACTCGTAGATGCCGTCCAGATCGTCAGGCACCGTGGTCAGGTAGCAGCTCGACAGCTGCGAACGCAGCGTACCGCTGTTGAACAGGGTCGGCGTGCTTGACATGAAGTCGAACGAGGACAGCACTTCGTAGAACTCGATGGCGCGGGCTTCGCGGTCGACCTCGTTCAGTGCCAGGCCCATCGCCACGCGCATGAAAAATGCCTGGGGCAACTCGATGCGGGTCTTCTTGACGTGCAGGAAGTAGCGGTCGTACAGGGTCTGCAGGCCGAGGTAGTCGAACTTCAGATCCCGGTCGGCCTTGAGGGCGGCGCCCAGGCGTTGCAAGTCGTATTGCTGCAGGCGCTCGTCCAAAAGATCGTTTTCCACGCCCTTGTGAATGAACTGCGGGAAGTAGTCCAGATAAGCCTGGCCCATGTCGGCCTGGGCCACGTCGCGGCCAATCACTTCACGCACGATCGTGTGCAGCAGAAGGCGCGCGGTGGCGTAGGTGTAGTCGGGGTCTTTCTCGATCAGCGTGCGGGCGGCCAGGATGGAGGCCTTGTACACCTCGTCCATGGGAACGCCGTCATACAGGTTGCGCATGGTTTCTGCAACGATCGGGTCTGCCTTCACATCGGCACCCAGGTTTACGCAGGCTGATTCGATCAGGCTTTGCAGGCGGTTGAGGTCCAGTGCGACCCGCTCGCCGCGGTCCAGCACATGCAGCAACGGGGCTGGGGCGGCAGGGGATTGCTGTTCGGACTGGCGGGCACGCTCCTGGGTACGGCGCTCGCGGTACAGCACATAGGCGCGTGCGATTTCGTGGTGGCCACCGCGCATCAGGCCCAGTTCCACCTGGTCCTGCACGTCTTCAATATGGAAGGTGCCGCCGCCGGGACGCGATCGCATCAACGCGCGGGCTACGTTCTGGGTGAGGGTGTCCACCACCTCGCGGACGCTGGCCGATGCTGCGCCCTGGGTGCCGTGCACTGCCAGAAACGCCTTCATCATGGCCACGGCGATCTTCTGGGGCTCGAACGGCACCACAGCGCCGTTGCGGCGAATGATCTGGTAGTGCGCGAAGGCCTGCGTGGCCGCAGGCGTCGAGCCTTGCGCGGTGGGCAGATGGGCCGTGTTGTCGTGCAATGGCGAAGGCGTGTTCATAGCAGCTTGCATGGGTTTCCTCTTCTGTGGGCTGTCTGGGGGGCGGGCCGCGGGGCCGCCGGGGATGGGGTGGGCTTGGACTGCCGCACACTATATATGGTGTGCGGATGGCATTCAAGACACTACCGGTAGTGTACCGCCCGAAACGGCGCCAAAAGATGAAACGGGCTGTAGGCGGCCTGAATGGAGTGCTGCCGGCCTGCCGTGCGGGGCCTTGGTGGATGCGGGATTGGTGGACAAGACCCGCGAAAAATAAGCCCTTGCAAGCGGTTTTAGCGCCGTGACCAGCGTCAATGCTGGGCCTGCGAAAAAGGATCGCCCCGGTAAATTATTTGCGGCCTGATGCGCAAGCGCGACGCGCCTTCAGCGGGCGTTGCCGTGTGGGGGGCCTGAATCGGGGGGGAAACGCCCTGCGGGCCAGCCCGACAACTGCCGCAGCAGCGTCCAGTCGAAGCCGGCCCCCGGGTCCTGCTTGCGTCCGGGGGCGATGTGCTCGTGGCCCGCGACGTACCCGATGGGGTAGCGCTGTGCAATCGCATCGCACAGCCTTACCAGTGTGTCGTACTGCGGCCGCTCGAACCGCATGCCCTCCAGGCCTTCCAGTTCGATGCCGATGGAGTCATCGTTGCACTGCGGGCGGCCGCGGTAGCTGGAGGCTCCGGCGTGCCATGCGCGCCGGTCGCAGTCGACGAACTGCGTCAGGTGCCCGCTGCGGTCGATGAAAAAATGGGCAGATACCTCCAGCCCCCGTATGGTCTGAAAGTATGGATGGGCGTCCCAGTCCAGTGTGTTGGTGAAAAGCCGGTGCACGGCATCGCCGCCAAACTCGCCGGGCGGGAGGCTGATCGAATGCACCACGACCAGGTCGATCGTGGCCCCAGCGGGCCGTGGACCGTGGTTGGGCGAATCCACCCGCGTTGCACACGCATACCATCCACCGGCCCAACCGCAAGGGCCCGGCGCTTCATCCTTGTCCGATGTCTTCATTGGGATCCGGATCCCCGGGCAGGGCAATGTTCAGCCGCGCAATGCGGTAGCGAATCTGCCGCAGGCTGATGCCCAGGCGGGCAGCGGTTGCCGTGCGGTTGAAATTGGCTTCGCGCAGCGCGCGCACCAGAATGTCGCGCTCCTGCTGGTCGAGCCATGCCTGCAGGTCGTTGGGCAGGGCCACGGTGCTGCCTGCGCTGGGCTGGGGCGGGGCGTAGCCTGCCATTGAACCTGCGCTGGGAACCACGGCACCTCCTGCGGCGATCGGCGTTGTCAGCCCTTGCGTTGCGGCCGAGAGCGCAAGACGCGGGGCACCTCCCTCGGCCGATGCCGATGGGCAGTCCACCTGGAGTTCGTCGCCATCGCTGAGCGCCACTGCGCGGTGCAGCAGGTTTTCCAGTTCACGCACATTGCCGGTCAGCGGGTGGGCGGCTATCGCATCCAAAGCCCGCGCGGTGAGCGCCGGTGCCGGCATGCCTGATTCGTGCGAGATGCGGGTGAGAAGGGCCGTGCACAACGCAGGCAAGTCCTCCCGCCGCTCACGCAGGGGAGGGATCACGATTTCGATGACGTTCAGCCGGTAGTAGAGATCCTGCCGGAAGCGACCTGACTGCACATCGGCCGCGAGGTCGCGGTGGGTGGCGCTCACGATGCGCACGTCCACCGTTTCTTCCTGGGTGGAGCCCAGCGGTCGCACGCTGCGCTCCTGGATGGCCCGCAGCAGCTTGGACTGCATCGCCAGCGGAAGGTCGCCGATTTCGTCGAGAAACAGTGTGCCGCCACGCGCGGCCTGGAAGTAGCCATCGCGGTCCTGGGCCGCGCCGGTGTACGAGCCCTTGCGGGCGCCAAAGAACTCGGCCTCCAGCAGGTTTTCCGGGATGGCACCGCAGTTGACGGCCACCAGCGGCCCGTCGGCGCGCTGGCTGCAGGCATGCAGGGCCTGGGCGACCAGTTCCTTGCCGGTGCCCGATTCGCCGTGGATCAGCACTGGCGCCATACCCCGGGACACCTTGAGCACGCGCTGTTTGACGTTGTGCATGGCCTCGGATTCGCCCACCAGCCGGTCCAGCGCGTGGGAGCTGCCCAGCACGTCCCCCCCCGTGGTGACTCCGTTGCGGCTCTGGTTGCCGCCGCTGCGCAGTGCGCGGGGCGCAGGAACCCCGCCGCTGCCCTGGACGGCAGAGGCCACCACCGAGCGGAACTGCTTGAGGTCCACCGGCTTCGTGAGGTAGTCGAATGCGCCCGAGCGCAGGGCCTCGACCGCATTTTCTGCCGAGCCATAGGCCGTCATCACCACACAGCGCTCGCGGCGCTGCTGTTCCCGCAGGTCCTGTAGCAGTTCCATGCCAAAGCCGTCGGGCAGGCGCATGTCGGTGATGACCGCGTCGAATTTCTGGTTGCGCAGCTGCTCGCGCGCCTCCTGTACGCTGGACGCGGTCTCCACGCGGTAGCCCTCGCGCAGCAGTGTCAGTTCGTACAACGTGCGCAGGTCGGGTTCGTCGTCGACAACAAGAATGGATGCGGCAGGTGCGTTCATGGCAAATCGGGTCAGAGGCTGAGAGTTTCTAGCCGAGCCGAGGGGTTTGGGCTTGCAGTGCGAGCATGGATAAGGATTCTCAGTCTCTCAGACCACGAAGGTATCAAACAGTGTGGCCGATTCGGAAGGGCGGGTGGTGCGGCGAAAGGCTACCGTAAACGCATTCCCGCCGATGTCGCCGCGCGCCGTCGAACGGCCCAGGCGCTGGTAACCAATGGTGGCACCGTGCCGGTGGCACAGCTCGCGGCAGATGTACAGGCCCAGGCCGCTGGAGCGGCTTTCGGACGAAAAGAACGGCTCGAAAAGATGGCGCTCCACCGATTTGTCCATGGGCGCGCCGTCGCTCCAGACCTGAAGGTGCACCTGGCCGGTGGGCAGGATGCGGGTGGTCAGCCGCAGCGAGTCGGGCTCGTTGCCCATGTAGCGCAGGGCGTTGTCCAGCAGGTTGACGAGAACGCGCCGCAAGTGCTCGGGGTCGAACTCCACCTGCGCGGCTGGCGCCTCCAGCGTCACGGTCGCTCGGCGGCGGTCTGGCTCCTGGCCCTGCCAGTCCTGCCAGATCTGGGCCACCGTTTCGTCCAGCGGCACAGTGGAAGCGGGGGCGTGGCTGATCTGGTGCTGCACGCGCGCAATGTCCAGCACCTCTTCGGCGATGCGCGCCAGCCGGTCGGCGTTTTGCTGCACCATGTGCGCCAGCCGCTTTTGCGCCGGGTCGGTCAGGTCTTCTTCCAGCAGTGCATTGGCCTGGACGATGGCTGCCAGCGGGTTGCGGATTTCGTGGGCCACCGCGGCCGACATGCGCCCCATGGCCGCCAGTTTTTCGGTGCGCAGGCGGGCTTCCATTTCGCGCAGGTCGTGCAGGAACATCACGCACAGCCGCTCGGTCTGCGTCTGCCCCGCCACATCGCGCGTGGCCGTGAGCCAGGTGCGCACATGCAGGCCCATGGGGCTTTGGCCCGGGTGCAGCAGGTCTGCGTCGGCCGTCTGGGGCTCCTCGCGGCGGAAGGTGCGGCGCGCCAGCAGCACCAGCGGCTGCCAGGGCGGCTCGGACACCAGGGCAAACGGCAACTCGGGCAGCGTCGCCTTGCCCAGCAACTGCAGCCCGGCCGGATTGGCCAGCCGCACCACATCGTTTTCGTCCACCACCAGCACGCCATCGGTGAGGTTCTGGATCACCAGCGCACTCACCTGGGTCTGCACACGCGCAGCGATCTGGCTTTGCTGGGCCACCTGCTGTTCGCGCACCAGGCGCGTGGCCAACTGGTGCACCAGGTAAGTGACCACGAAGTAGCCCGTGCCCGTGAGTGCGCTTTGCAGGTAGCGCGATGCGTCGTCGCCTGCGCCCGTGTAGCCCAGCCACCAGGCCCAGCCCAGCAGCAGCAGCGAGACAGCCGCTGTCGTGCCCAGCGCCAGCGTGAGGGTTCCCAGCACCGCTGCCATCAGGATGGGCAGCCCGAGCAGCGGGGTGTAGTTCATGGAGCCGGCCTGCAGCAATTGCAGGGTGGCGATGGCAGCCAGATCGATGCCGATCGACGTCAGCCACTGGGGACCCACGCCACGGGCCGGGGGGGTGTCGCTGGCCAGCACGCGCAGCAGCAGCGTGGCCAGCAGGTAGGCCCCGCATGCCAGCAGCACCGTGGACTGGCCCGTCTGGTTCATGGCCTGCCCCACGCCTTGCAGTACGAGCAGCACCACGGCCACCATCACCCGCCCGGTGAGGAAGCCCCGCCACATGCGCACGAACGGCGCATCGGCTAACGAAGCGGCGCCTGTGGCGCTGGGCGGCGCAGTGGCCATCGTTCAGGCGGCGCCGCGGTCGCGGTGCTCGGCGCTGCAAAACGTGTGGCCTGCCAGCACGACAGCGTCGGCCTGTGGCACATGCACGCCGCAGTGCGCGCAGGCGACCATGTCCTGTGGCAGCGCCAGCGGGCGGCGTGGCTCACTGGACGGCGCTGCCTCGGATCGGCGCCGGCTGCGCCAGATGCCGAAAGCCACCACCAGCACGGCCAGCAGAACGAGGTACTTCATGCCGCACGCCCCAGGATCACTTCGAGCACGAAGCGCGAGCCCACGTACGCCAGCATCAGCAGCGCAGCACCGGCGTACAGCACCCGTACGGCGCTGCTGCCGCGCCAGCCAAATCGCGCGCGGCCGGCCAGCAATGCGGCAAACGTCAGCCACGAAAGCACCGAAAAAACGGCCTTGTGGTCCCAGCGCCAGGCCCGGCCGTACAGCGTTTCGCCAAAGACAAGCCCGGCCACCAGCGTGGCGGTGAGCAGCACAAAGCCCGCCGTCACAAACCGGAAGGTCAGCCGTTCCAGCGTGAGCAGCGGAATGCCGCTGTGCGTGTCTTCAGCCTGGCGGATGTGCCGCTCGGCCCGGGTCATCAGCCAGGCGTGCACCACTGCTGCGGCAAACAGGCCGTAGCAGGCAATGCCCAGCGCCAGGTGCAGGGGTAGCCATCCCGAGGCCGACACCTGCAGCGGCTGGCCTGGAAAGAGCAGGGCCAGCACCACCGCCGCGGCGCCCAGCGAAGCCAGCATCCAGCGCGAACGCATTTGCGGAAACAGCTGCCGCTCCACCGCATAGACCGTGAGCACCAGCCACGCCGTCATGGAAAGCGCAGGCGCAAAGCCGAACTGCGGTGCCTCGCCCCACAGTCCCCATACGAGCACGGTGGCGTGCAGCACCCATGCCACCAGCAGCGCGTTGCGCGCCGCCGTCTGCCCCAGGCGCCGGGCCGCCAGGGCAGGCATGGCGTATGCCACCGCGGCTGCCAGGGCCAGCAGCCAGGTGATCGGGGAAGCGCTGGGTAAAATCATGGCTCGGAGTTTAGAGCGTGTTGTGGGGCTTTCCCCACCCGCGCGGGATTTACGCCCTGGCACCGCCCGGTGTATCCGGACGGCGCCGGCAAAGGCGCTGCCAGTGCCCCATCGGCCGCCGGCCCGGCACGCTCTGCGCTATCGTCACTGTTTTTGCCCTGCCGCCTGTCTGGCGGCCCGCCCGTCGCAATGCTGCGCGGGCACCAACGGATCACACCTATGGCCTCCGCCCTTACCGACAAACTCACGCGCCTCGTCAAGGAGATGCGTGGCCAGGCCCGCATCACCGAATCCAACGTGCAGGACATGCTGCGCGAAGTGCGCATGGCCCTGCTCGAAGCCGACGTGGCGCTGCCCGTGGTGCGCGACTTCATTGCCCGCGTGAAGGAAAAGGCGCTCGGCCAGGAGGTGCTGGGATCGCTCAAGCCCGGGCAGACGCTGGTGAGCATCGTCAACCGCGAACTCGCCGCCACCATGGGCGAGGGCGTGGCCGACATCAACCTGGCCGCCCAGCCGCCCGCCGTGATCCTGATGGCAGGCCTGCAAGGTGCGGGCAAGACCACCACCACGGCCAAGCTGGCCAAGCACCTGATCGAAAAGCGCAAGAAGAAGGTGCTGACCGTGTCGGGCGACGTGTACCGCCCGGCCGCCATCGAGCAGCTCAAGACGGTGACCAAGCAGGCCGGCGCCGAGTGGTTCCCGAGCACGGCCGACCAGAAGCCGCTGGACATTGCCCACGCCGCACTCGACTACGCCAAAAAGCACTACTTTGACGTGCTGCTGGTGGATACCGCCGGCCGCCTGGCCATCGACGAAGCCTTGATGAAGGAAATCAAGGACCTGCACGCGGCGCTCAACCCGGTCGAAACCCTGTTCGTGGTCGATGCCATGCAAGGCCAGGACGCGATCAACACCGCCAAGGCCTTCAAGGAAGCGCTGCCGCTGACCGGCATCGTGCTGACCAAACTCGATGGTGATTCCCGCGGCGGTGCGGCCCTGTCGGTGCGGCAGATCACCGGAGCGCCGATCAAGTTTGCGGGTGTGTCCGAAAAGATCGACGGCCTGGAGGTGTTCGACGCTGAACGCCACGCCGGCCGCATCCTGGGCATGGGCGACATCGTGGCCCTGGTGGAGCAGGTCACGGCCGGGGTGGACATGGAGGCCGCACAAAAGCTGGCGGCCAAGGTCAAGAGCGGTGACGGGTTCGATCTGAACGACTTTCTGTCCCAGATCCAGCAGATGAAGCAGATGGGCGGGCTCTCCAGCCTGATGGACAAGCTGCCCTCTCAGCTCACCGCCAAGGCCGGCGCCATGGACATGGACAAGGCCGAAAAAGACATCAAGCGCAAGGAAGGCATCATCCAGAGCATGACGCCGCTGGAGCGCCGCAAGCCCGAGCTCATCAAGGCCACCCGCAAGAAGCGCATCGCCAACGGGGCGGGCGTGCATGTGCAGGAGGTCAACCGCCTGCTCAAGGAGTTTGAGCAGATGCAGGGGATGATGAAGAAGATGAAGGGCGGCGGCCTGATGAAGATGATGAAGAAGATGGGCGGGATGAAGGGCATGGGTGGCGGAGGCATGCCCAAGATGCCGTTCTGAACCCGATTTCTGATTGTTTTTGGCCTCCAGGGCAGGTTTTATAAGCTCTTATAGCTATAAATTGAATAGCAAAAAGCCGGCAGTGCCGGCTTTTTGCGTTTCTGTGGGGGCCACCGACCCGCGGGGCCGGTCAGGCCGCCATCTTGAGCACCGGGCGGGCCAGCCGCGTGGCGTGCATCCAGGCCCGGCGCAGCACCGGCGGCGACCAGGACTCCTCCGGGATCAGCAGGAACCGGCGGGCCTTCAGGGCCTTGCCCAGCCCGATCTGGCTGGTGAGCACCGCCAGCGGAATGGCCAGCGCCAGCGGCAGCGCCACGGGCGCCAGCCACAGCAGCGCGCTGCTGTCGATGAGCGCCACGCCCACGCCCAGCAGGGCAATCACGGCGGTCATCGGGGCCAGTTGGCGCATGGCGTGGCGCCAGGGCACCGCATGGGCTTCGCGCGGGGGCGACTTCCACTCCAGCTTGAGGCCCGTGAGCGCAACGGTCACAAACAACGTGTGCGCCAGCATCCGCACCGGTGCCTGCAGGATGGCCAGCAAGCTCTCCATCGCCGCACTCTTGAGCAGGCTGAGCCCACCGCCGTACTGGCGCTGCTCGCCCCGCATGAAGACCGCAGCCACGCCCAGGATGCGGGGCAGGAACAGCAGGCACAGCGTCCAGGCCCACAGCGCCAGCAGCTCGCTGGGCAGGATGTTCCAGTCGGCCACCAGGCGCGCGCCGGACAGCCACAGCGCCGTGCCCAGGGTAAGGAACGCCAGCCACAGCGGGGCCGACAGGTAAGCCATGGCACCGGTGACAAACATCGAGCGGTGCACGGGGTGAATGCCTGGCTCGGCCATCAGGCGGGCATTCTGCAGGTTGCCCTGGCACCAGCGGCGGTCGCGCTGCAGCTCGGCCAGCAGGTCAGGCGGCTGTTGTTCGTAGCTGCCCACCAGGTCGGACACCAGCCACACGTGGTATCCCGCGCGGCGCATCAGCGCGGCCTCGACAAAGTCGTGCGACATGATGCCGCCCGCCAGGCCTCCGGTACCCTGGATGGGCGCCAGCGCGCAGTGCTGCATGAACGGCGCCACGCGGATGATGGCGTTGTGGCCCCAGTAGTGCGACTCGCCCAGCTGCCAGTACTGCATGCCCAAAGTGAACAGGCGACCCGTGACGCGCGATGCGAACTGCTGTGCGCGTGCGTGCAGGGTGACGTGGCCGATGGCCTGCGTGGCCGTCTGGATGATGCCGGCCGTGGGGTTGGCTTCCATCAGCTTGGCCATCGACACGATGCAGTCACCGCTCATCACGCTGTCGGCGTCCAGCACCACCATGTAGCGGTAATCCTTGCCCCAGCGGCGGCAGAAATCAGCCACGTTGCCGGCCTTGCGGTGGGTGCGGCGGGTGCGCAGGCGGTAGTACACCTGCACCTGGGGTTGCAGGCTGTTCTGGGCCAGGGCGCTGCGCAGCTCTTCCCAGGCTTCGCGTTCGGCGCGGGCCACGGCGGGGTCGTTGCTGTCGGACAGCACGAACACGTCGAACGTGGCCCCATGCCCCGTGGACGCCACCGATTCGCATGTGGCCCGCAGCCCGGCAAACACCGTGGCCACGTCCTCGTTGCAGATGGGCATGATGATCGCGGTGCGGGCATCCGCCGGCAGGGTGTGCTCGCGCACACTGCGGGCCGACAGGGCATGGCGGTCACCGCGCAGCATCACCCAGAAACCCATCAGCCCTGTGAGAAAGCCCGTGACCACCCAGGCCGACAGCAGCGCAAACAGCGCGATCTGGCCGTAGCCCAGCCAGGGGTTTTCGTAGTGGGGCTGCACGCCGGCAAACAGGGTGCTGGCCAGCGCGGTGGTCAGCAGCGTCAGCAAGGCAAAGGTCCAGCGGCGGCGTTGGGCCGCGCCCTGCCAGGCGGGCTCATCGCCCGCTGGCGGGGCGGAGCCGCCTGGCGCACCGCTGCGCCTGCCAGTCAGCGTCAGCAGCACGGCGGTGCCGATGCTGTTCCAGAACCCGCGCCAAGGCACGGGTGCCATGGAACCGCGGTTGACCGGTGGGGAGGTCACGGCATTGGGGTGGCGCTGCTCGCGCAACGGACTGCGCCGGCTGCGCTGGCTGGGGGCCGGACGCAGGTACGAAACACCGCGCCGTGCCACCGCCGCAGGCGCTGTGCCGGCCGATAGATGCAGCGCCTCGGGGCTTACTCGGGAAGAATGATGTGCGTCCATGTTTCACTCACAGCGTGGTTGTCGTGTTGGAGAAAGGCGCGCAGCTCGACCGGTTGATCGGTCCGCTGGCGCTGTACGCGAAGCGTCATCCGCCACCGGTTGGTGGCGGGGTTGCGGTAGGCCATGCTTTCCAGCACCTTGCCGGCGGGCCCGGCAGTCACCACGGCCTTGACGGCCGCGTTGGCGGGCAGGGCGGCCAGTGCCGGCCCTTCGAAATCGACCACGTATTGCGTCTGCTGGCGCAATGCCTCGGCGCTGAGCTTGTGGTAGCCCATGCCCCGACGTGACTGAGTGGCCCAGCTGCCGGGCGGGCGCTGCTGTTCGTCGCCCTGCCAGCTCAGCTCGTAGGCAAACTCCAGCGGCTGGCCGGGCTTTGGCAGCTCGGCCGGCACCCAGTAGGCAACGATGTTGTCGTGAGTTTCATCCGGGGTGTTCAGCTGCACCAGCTCCACCCGGCCAGCACCCCAGTCGTGCAGGGGGCGCACCCAGGCGCTGGGGCGGCGCTCGTAGCGGGCTTCCACGTCTTCGTAGCTCGCCCACTGGCGGTCGCGCTGCATCAGGCCGAAGCCCCTGGGGTTGCGCGTGGCAAACGAGGTGACCAGCGTCTGCCTGGGGTTCTGAAGCGGGCGCCAGAGCCACTCGCCCTCGCCGGTGGCCACCATCAGCCCGTCGGAGTCATGCACCTCGGGCCGGAAGTCGTCCTTGCGCGGCTGGTTCTCGCCAAAGAAGAACATGCTGGTGAGCGGTGCGATCCCCAGCGTGGCAATGGGCCGCGTGGTGCCGGCAGCACGCAGAAAAACGCGGCTGCGTACCGTGGTCGTGGTCTGTGGGCCGGGGCGGATGTCGAACTGGTACGCGCCCGTGGCACGCGGCGAATCGAGCAGCGCATACACGGTAACCTGTGTGGCGCCCGGTTCGGGCCGCACCAGCCAGAACTCGGTGAAGCGGGGGAATTCCTCGGCCTGGCCGGCGGGCGCGCCGACCGTGTCGATGGCCAGGCCGCGGGCCGACAGGCCGTACTGCTGGCCCTTGCCCAGTGCGCGAAAGTAGCTGGCGCCCTGGAACACCACCAGTTCATCCTTGTACGCGGGTGAGTTCAGGTGGTTGTGGAGGCGAAAGCCCGCAAAACCGAGGTCGCCCCAGGTATCCGGTCTGACCTGGTTGCGGCCGTAGTCAAAGTCGGCGCGGCCGTAGCGGATGTGGCGCGTGCCCTGGCGCGTGCCCTGGGGCGTGACCTCGTTGATCAGCACGGGCTGGGTCTGGTAAAGCCCCAGGTGGAAGAACATGGCCTCAAACGGCAGGTTCTCGGCGCGCCACAGGGCGCGGTCCGGGCGCCAGCGGATGTCGCGCACCTGGTCGTAGTTCAGGCGCGCCAGGTCGGGCGGCAGCTTGTCGCTGGCTGGCTGGTAGGCCGTGGCGGCGCGTTCGCGCGCCATCCGGGTCAGGCTCTCGAAATCAAAGGTCTGGGCCTGCGCCGCTGCCATACCGGCCAGCAACCCTGCCGTGACAGCAGCCCAGCGCCGAAAGGCCGGGACAGCGAGGCGCGGTTTCACAGAAAAAAGGGCTTGCATGCCGGAGATAGGGCAAACCCTGTGCCAGCTTGGGAAAGTCCTTTGGAATCAAAGACTTGCGATGGCCTTTCGGTGTAAGCAGCTGTACACCCGCTCCCACCGGTTCAAAACCGGCGCTATCTGTCGCCATCTGGCGACAGGCGGGAGCCATTTCGCCAGAAAACCTATGTGAATCAACGACTTAATCGTGTCGCTCAGCGGCGACATCGTCGCCAGGCTCGTTCTTGAAGTGGCCCGGGGTGAGGGCATGCTTTTGCAGCAGGCGATAGAACTCGGTGCGGTTGCGCTCGGCCAGGCGGGCCGCATCGGCCACATTGCCATCCGTCATCTTGAGCAGGCCCACCAGGTATTCGCGCTCGAACCGCTGGCGCGCCTCGGCAAAGCTCAGCACCTGGGTGCTGGGGGTGCGCAGCGCCCGCTGCACCAGTGTCAGCGGTACCAGCGGCGTGGTGGAGAGCGCGCACACCTGCTCGACCACGTTGAACAGCTGGCGCACGTTGCCAGGCCACGCAGCCATGGTCAGCGCTTTCAGCGCCTCGGGCGCAAAGCCCGACAGGCGCTTGTCGTACTTGCGGGCCAGCTTGTCCAGGAAGTGGTTGGCCAGCAGGGCAATGTCTTCGCGCCGCTCGCCCAGCGTGGGCAGCATGAGCGTGACGACATTCAGGCGGTAGTACAGGTCTTCCCGGAACTGGGCCGTGGCCATGGCGGCCTCCAGGTTGCGGTGCGTGGCCGAGATGATGCGCACATCGATAGGGATCGACTGGCTCGCCCCCACGGGCCGCACTGCGCGCTCCTGCAGCACGCGCAGCAGCTTGACCTGCAGGGCGGGCGGCATGTCTCCAATTTCGTCGAGCAGCAGGGTGCCGCCGTCGGCCGCCTGAAACAGGCCCTTGTGGTTGCTCACCGCATCGGTGAAGGCGCCCTTGACGTGGCCGAAGAGCTCGGATTCGAGCAGCGCCTCGGGGATGGCACCGCAGTTGACGGCCACGAAGGGCTTGCTGGCGCGCGGGCTGGCGCGGTGGATGGCCTGCGCCAGCAGTTCCTTGCCCGAGCCGCTGTCGCCCTGCAGCAGCACGCTGGCGTCCGACTGCGCCACCATGTAGGCCTCTGCCAGCAGGTCGGTCATGCGGTTGGAGCGGCTCACGATGTCGGCCCGCCAGGCTTCGTTGGCGTGCGCGTGCGTGGCTGCCGGCGCGCTCAGCGCCAGTGCCTGTGCAACCTTTTCCATCAGCTCCTTGCCGTCGTAGGGCTTGGTGAGATAGGTGAACACGCCGCGCGACGTGGCCTCTACCGCATCGGGGATGGTGCCGTGGGCGGTGAGCAGGATGACGGGGAGCGACGGATGCCGGGCCCGCACCTCATCGAAAAGTGCCAGGCCATCGCGTCCGGGCAGGCGCACATCGCTGAGCACGAGCTGGGGACGCGCCACGTCCAGCTGCGCCAGGGCGGCCTCGGCCGACGCCACGGCGGTCACCTCGTAGCCTGCGGCATTCAGGCGCAGCGAAAGCAGCCGCAGCATGTCGGCATCGTCGTCCACCACCAGGATGCGCTGGGGTACGGGGCTGCGGACCGGTGCGGTGGGTGGGGAGGTTGCCATGGGTGTCCTGCGCTGGGTGAAGGTGGCGGGGTTACGGCGTACTGGTGCGCGGCGGGCCGGCAGGCACCGCCGGCGCGGGCGCCGCGCTGGGGGCGGGGCGCGTGGTCAGGCTGCGCTCGATGGCGCGTACGGCTTCCAGCCGGTCGTTGAGCTGGTCAATGCGCCGCTGGGCGTCGCGCAGCTGCTGGGTCTGGCGCTCCAGCTGCTCTTCCATCCGGCGCTGCTGCAGCAGCCGTGATTCCATCCATCGCGCCAGCGGATGCAAGCCCTGTGAGGCGGGCTGGGTCAGGACACGCTGCACCAGGCCCAGCGCACGGGCGGAGTCGACCGGCTGGCGCGTCTGTGCCAGCGCGGTGGCCAGCAGCAGGGGGGTGTCGGGCGATGCCTCCTCGATCTCGGTCAGGCGCGCGATCTCTCGCGCCAGCTCGGCCGGCGCCAGGCGCAGGATGCGGTCGCTTTCTGCCAGAACCCGGGCCACAGGGTCTGGCGCTGCGTCGCCCGGCTCGGTGGATGCACCGGGCAGCGAGGGCGGGGCGGAGGGCAATGTGGGCACTGCAACAGGTGCGGGCAGGATTGCCTGCACGGGCTCTGGCGCCGGTGTTGCCGGTGCCGGTCGAGAAACACATCCGGCCGCCAGCAGTGCCGCAGCCAGAACGGCGGCGAGTTGCAGGGGCCGGCGGCAACCGGCGGCAGGCGCCGGTGTGCGGGCAGGACGATGGCGATCAGGCTGCATAGGGGAGTTCGATCCGGAAAAACGAGTGCGTTCCATCCTCGACCAGCTGCACGCGGCCGCCATGGGCCACCACGTACTCCTGCACGATGGACAGCCCGATCCCGGTGCCGCGCACGGCGTCTTCGGGCTGGCGTGTGCCCCGGTAAAAGGGCTCGAACACGCGGTCGCGGTCGCCGTGTGCCACACCTGGCCCCTGGTCAGATACATCCAGGCGCACCTGGCCAGGGTGGATCGACACCGAAAGGCGAACCGTCCCGCCCTTGGGCGAGAAGCGAATGGCGTTGGAGAGCAGGTTGCTGATGGCCGAAGCGATTTTGTCGGGGTCGATCTGCAGCGTCACCGCAGGGCCCTCCACCGTCACGCGCAGGCCGCGCGCCTGCCACTGCAGCCGCTGTGATTCCACGGCCGCTTCCAGCAGGGCGAGCAGGTCGGTATCGCGCCGCTGTAGCTGCCGCGCCTCAAAGGCCGCCGCATTGAAGCGCAGCAGTGCCTCGATCTCGCCCTGCAGGATCAGGGTGTTGTGCCGCAGGATCTGGGCCACCTCGCGCTGGCCCGCGTTGAGCTCGCCCGTCACGCCGTCTTCCAGCAGCGCCACGCCTTCGCGCATGGCGGCCAGCGGGGTCTTGAGCTCGTGCGACACATGGCGCAGGAAGCGGGCCTTGTCGGCGTCGAGCTCCACCAGGCGCAGGCGCAGCCACTCGAGCTGCTGGCCCACGCGGCGCACGTCGTCCGGGCCGGAAATCACCACGGGGCGATCGAGCTGGTTTTCACCCAGCCGGCGGATGGCGCGCTCCAGCCGCTTGAAGGGACGTGCCAGCCAGATGCCCAGCGCCAGCGCCAGCGTCAGCGCCAGCACGATGGCCACCACCACCTGGTGTGTGACGTTTCGGCGACTGTCTTCCACCTGCGACAGCAGGGCCTCGCTGCGCTGCGCGTTGATGTCCTGGATGGACTGGACCATGGCGGTGTGCAGTGCATCGAGTGCCACGAATTCCTCGGCCACCATGCGTTCGTTGTCGAGCGCGCGGTCGGGCGGCGCGTCCATGAGGTTGCTCACGCTCGCCAGGTGGGTGTTCCATTGCGCGGCAAGCTCGGGCGGCAGCCCGCCCTTGCCCAGTGATGCCAGCACATCACGCGCCTCTACTGCCATGTCGTCGAAATTGCGGCGCAGCTGTGCATCGCGCAGTACCAGCGACTGCCGTGCAGCCCGCTCCAGCGCCTGGCCGCGCTGGCCCAGCCCTTGCGCTGCCGTGGCCAGCACGGTGGCCTGCGCGGCGCCTTGGCGGCTTTGCAGCATGAGCTGCTCCAGCGTGTACAGCGCCCGCAAGGCGCTCACCCCCAGCAGGCCGGCAATCAGCAGGAACGCCAGCAGCAGCAATTGCTGAAAGGACAGCCCGTGCAGCAGGCCCTCGGCCTTCGCGTGTGGCGCAGTGGGCCGCAGGGCTTGGGGTTTCATGGGCAAGACCCCAGCACGATCCGTCAGTGCGTCGGGGCCAGCACGGCCTCGTCGGTGCAGACTTCGGCACGCAGCGTGTAGGCCTTGGCTTCGGTCACCCGCACGTCCACCATTTGCCCCACCAGGCGCGGGTGGCCCGCAAAGTTGACCACGCGGTTGCATTCCGTGCGGCCCATCAGCTCGGCGGCGTCGCGCTTGGAAGTGCCCTCGACCAGGATGCGCTGCACCGTGCCCACGCGGCTTTCGCTGATGGACTTGATGTTGGCGTTGATCACGCCCTGCAGGTGCTGCAGGCGGCGCAGCTTCACGTCGTGCGGCGTGTCATCGTGCAGGCCTGCTGCGGGCGTGCCGGGGCGGGGGCTGAAGATGAAGCTGAAGCTGTTGTCAAAGTGGATGTCGTCGATCAGCTTCATCATCTTGTTGAAGTCGTCTTCCGTCTCGCCCGGAAAACCCACGATGAAGTCACTGCTCATGGCCAGGTCGGGGCGGATGGCGCGCAGCTTGCGCACCGTGCTCTTGTATTCCATGGCGGTGTACCCGCGCTTCATGGCCATCAAAATGCGGTCGCTGCCGTGCTGCACGGGCAGATGCAAGTGGCTGGCCAGCTTGGGCAGCCTGGCGTAGGCCTCGATCAGCCGCGGCGTGAATTCGTTGGGGTGGCTGGTGGTGTAGCGGATGCGCTCAATGCCCGGGATGTCGGATACGTATTCGAGCAGCAGTGCAAAGTCGGCAACCTCTGCCGTGCCGCCCATCTTGCCCAGGTAGGCATTCACGTTCTGGCCCAGCAGGGTGATTTCCTTCACGCCCTGGTCGGCCAGGCCCGCTACTTCCACCAGCACGTCGTCAAATGGGCGGCTGACCTCTTCGCCCCGGGTGTAGGGCACCACGCAGTAGCTGCAGTATTTGCTGCAACCTTCCATGATCGACACAAAGGCCGACGCGCCTTCGACACGGGCTGGCGGCAGGTGGTCGAACTTTTCGATCTCGGGGAAGCTGATGTCCACCTGGGGCAGGTTCTGGCGGTCGCGCTGGTTCAGCATTTCGGGCAGGCGGTGCAGGGTCTGCGGGCCAAACACCACATCGACGTAGGGTGCGCGCTTGATGATCTCGGCACCTTCCTGGCTGGCCACGCAGCCACCCACTCCGATCTTGACGCCACGTGCCTTCAGGTGCTTGATGCGGCCGAGGTCGCTGAACACTTTCTCCTGTGCCTTTTCGCGCACCGAGCAGGTGTTGAAGAGGATGAGGTCGGCCTCGTCCACGTTCTGCGTGGGCTCGTAGCCCTGGGCGGCGTTGAGCACGTCGGCCATCTTGTCCGAGTCGTACTCGTTCATCTGGCAGCCGAAGGTCTTGATGAATACTTTTTTGGCCATGGCGGGCTCGCTTTGCAAACGGGAAAAGGCAGGCGCACCGCCGTCAGGGGTGCGTTGTGGTGGTGCTGGGCGCGCGCGCGGCGGGCCCCGCCGGTTCATTTCTTGATGAGGTCCGACTCGGCGCGGTAGTTTCGGTCTACGCCGTCGCTGTTGCCCTTGCGGGGCAGTTCAGCTTCGCCTTGCGTGAGGATCCAGGCAGCGTGCAGCATGCCGGTGCTCTGCTCGATCACGTAGTTGACCTTGAAGGTCTGCCCGATCAAGGTGTGGGCCATGACCAGCGTGTTCTGCGGGCTGAACAGACGCATGCCTGGCGCCATGCGGATGGGTTGGCCGTTGAGCCGGGCCTCGTTGGCTCCGGTGACGGTGAGCGCGCCGCGCAGCGCCGCCTCTGGGAAGTTGCGCACCATGCCGGTACCGGTTGGCACCTGCTGGGCCTGGGCACCGGAAACCCATGCCAGGGTGCTGGCGCCAACCAGCGAGGCCAGCACCAGGGTATGAAGCCGGCGGCTGGCGAGAGATGCGTGGTGTTTGTTGTGTATGCAGCGGTTCATGGTGTACATCCAGGGGCTGAGGGCGCGATTCTACGGTGCCCCTTGCGCCTGGCCCCGTCGGCAGCCCGCTGGCGGCCCTAACCACACCTGGCTGGTGGACTGCGAAGCCCAAAGGAAAAAACCCACAGGGCCAAGGCGCTGTGGGTTTTTGAATCTGGTGGTCGTAGGTGGACTTGAACCACCGACATCAGCATTATGAATGCTGCGCTCTAACCAACTGAGCTATACGACCGCAAACCGAAATTATAGAACAAAAATTATTGGTGTGTGAAGCTCGCTGGGCGCTTGTTCACGAAGGCGTCCATGCCCTCCTTCTGGTCCTGCGTGGCAAACAGCGCATGGAACAGGCGGCGTTCGAACATCACGCCATCGGTGAGGCTGCCTTCAAAGGCGCGGTTGACGGATTCCTTGGCGGCCATCACGGCAATCTGCGAGAAACCGGCGATGGTGATCGCCGCGCCCAACGCTTCGTCCATCAGCTTGTCGTACGGAACCACGCGGCTGACCAGCCCGGCGCGCTCCGCCTCGGTGGCATCCATCATGCGTGCTGTGAGCGCCATGTCCATCGCCTTGGACTTGCCCACCGCACGGGGCAGCCTCTGCGTACCGCCTGCGCCGGGAATCACGCCCAGCTTGATTTCGGGCTGGCCGAACTTTGCGTTGTCGGCCGCGATGATGAAGTCGCACATCATGGCCAGTTCGCAGCCGCCACCCAGTGCAAAGCCGCTCACCGCTGCGATCACCGGCTTGCGCACCGACCGGATGGATTCCCAGTTGCGGGTGATGTAGTCGCCCTTGTACGCGTCGGCAAAGCTGTACTTAGCCATCGCGCCGATGTCTGCGCCAGCGGCGAACGCACGTTCGCTGCCGGTGACGATGATGCAGCCGATCTTATCGTCCGCATCAAAGGCCTTGAGTGCCGCGCCCAGCTCGTCCATGAGCTGGTCATTGAGCGCATTGAGCTGCTTGGGGCGGTTCAGGGTGACGATGCCGACCTTTTCGGCCTCCACACGAACCTCGATGGTTTCGTACGACATGGGATCTCCTTGGGCTGTGGTTTGTTATCGGAAATAAACGGATTGAATATAGCGAAATCGGGCGTGCTCAAGGCCGGGCGGGTTGACCCAGCCAGCGCGCAACGGCTGCCGCATCGGAAACAGACAGGCTCACGGTGTCCGGACCTGCAGGTTCGATGCGTGGCGCCTTGCGGGCTTTGGACGCGGGCTTCCCGGTCGCCAGCATGTCTAGCGTCAGGCGCAGGATGCGGCCATCCCGGGCAACGATCGCCGTGACAGACGTGGCGCTGCCGCTGTAGAACGCAATGTCGTCCAGCTTGCCCACGCGCCAGGCACTGCCGCCGCATTCCACCCCCAGCCATTCATCCCCCGCAGCCATTCCGGCTTTCTCGGCCGCTCCCCCGCGCAGCACGGTCTTGATCTGGATGCTGTGGTTCTCCTGCACCCGGATGCCCAGGCGTTGCGCCAGCTGCGCGGTCTCGGGCTTGAGGCGCACGCCGTTCTTGCCCAGCAGCTCGGCCAGCGGAAGCTCTGCCGTGCCATGCACCCATTGATCCAGCTCCGTGTCAAAGGCGCGGCCGCCCAGCTCCCGCAGCACGGTGCGCAGGTCGTCCTCGCCCATCAGGCCGTTGGGGCAGCGCTGCCACAGCGCGCACATCACATCGTCCAGGGTGGTCTTGCCCTCGCTGCGCAGCGCCATGTCCAGGCACAGCGCTACCAGCGAGCCCTTGGTGTAGTAGCTCACCGTGGTGTTGGGCGTGTTCTCGTCCTGGCGGTAGTACTTCACCCAGGCGTCAAAGCTGGCCTGTGCCACGGTTTGCACGTGGCGGCCCGGAGTCTGGAGGACTTGGTTGATGGTCTTGGTGACCAGCTTGAGGTACGTGGCGTCGTCGATGAGTCCGGCGCGACGCAGCAGCAAGTCGTCGTAGTAGCTGGTGAAACCTTCAAAGAACCAGAGCAGTTCCGTGTAGTTCTCGCGCGCGAAATCCAGCGATGCAAACTCCGCCGGGCGCAGCCGCTTGACGTTCCAGGTGTGGAAGTACTCGTGGCTGATCAGCCCCAGCAGCGTGGTGTAGCCCTCGCTGGCACGTGCCTCGCCCGTGCGGGGCAGGTCGCGCCGGCCACAGATGAGCGCCGTGGAGTTGCGGTGCTCCAGCCCACCATACCCGTCGCCCACGGCGTTGAGCATGAACACATACGAGCGAAAAGGCGGCTTGCCGCCTCCATGCCAGAAGGCCATGGCCGTCTCGCAGATCTTTTGCGTGTCGGCCAGCAGGCGTTTGCCGTCAAACGACGGAGCCGCGCCAGCCACCACGAACCGGTGCGACACGCCGCCGGCAGTGAAGCGGCCTGTCCAGAAATTGCCCAGCTCAAAGGGGCAGTCCACCAGCGCTTCGTAGTCGGGGGCTCCGTAAAGCCCGAAGCCTTGCTTGTCGATTGCGAGCCCATCCATGCCGGTGGCCACAGACCACTGCGCGGTGGCCTCTGTGCGCGCGATCTCGATGCTGTGCGCATGCTGCTGGCTGCCCTCTACGCGCAAACAAAGGCTGGTGCCGTTGAAGAAGCCTCGCGACGCATCCAGCCAGGCAGTGCGCACCGACGTGTCGTAGGCGCACACGCCGTAGGTCAGCACCAGCGGCTTGTCAGGACTGCAGGCGATCAGCCAGCGGTGCTTGTCGAGCTGCGTCACCGGGCTGCGCCGCCGGCCTTGCGTGGCCTGCAGGTTCTGCAGGTTCTTGGAGAACTCACGCACCAGGTAGCTGCCCGGAATCCAGACCGGAAGCGACACCTCCTGCTGCGCCTGTGGATGGGCAATCGTGAGGGTGATCCGGAAGATGTGGGCGTGTACATCGGCCGGTTCAACCCGGTAGTGAACGGCAGCGGGCTCGTGGGTTCGGGTGGCGGGCATGGTGGTCAGCGAGGATGCCGGCGCGGTGCCCGTGCGTGCAGTGGCACCAGCGCCGCAACAGGAAGGGAAATCAACGGTGCAGCGGCCAGGCCTTCAGCGGGCGCTGGCGGTGTCGGTGCTGGCCTCGGCCAGACGCTTTTCGACTTCAGCCGCGCCGATGGCGCCAGGCACGCGCGTGCCGTTGGCGAAGATGAGCGTGGGCGTGCCCGTGATCTTGTACTGGCGGCCAAACGCCAGGTTGCGCTGCAGAGCGCTCGTGTCGCAGCTGGCGGCCGGCACAGCCTTGTCGCGGATCATCATGTCTTGCCAGGCTGCGACGCGGTCCTTGGAGCACCAGATGTTGCGTGATTTTTCGGCGGAGTCGGGGCTCAGGATCGGGTACAGAAACAGGTACACCGTGACGTTGTCCACGTTCTGCATGTCGCGTTCGAAGCGCTTGCAGTAACCGCAGTTCGGGTCTTCGAACACCGCTACCTTGCGCTTGCCGTCGCCGCGCACGATGGTGAACGCATCCTTGAGCGGAAGCGCAGCGAAATCCACCGCAGTGAGCTTGGCAATGCGGTCTTCTGTCAGGTTGCGGCGGGCCTTGGTATCAATCAGCTCGCCCTGGATGACGTAGTTGCCCTTGGCATCGGTGTAAAAAAGATCGGTGCCAATGCGCACTTCGAACAGGCCCTTCATGGGGGTGGGGCGCACCTCGTCGATCTTGTCCATCTGCGGAATGCGCTCAGCCAGCGCCTTGCGGATGTCCGCCTCCTGGGCATGGGCCGAAACGGTCAAGGCCAGCGTACCGGCAGCAGCGAGCAGGGCGGGAATCAGTTTCATCGTTCAGTCATTCCATCAGTCGGGCGGCGGCAGCAATGCCGATACCGGGGGTCATCGCATTCCCATGGCCTGCCTGGCCACGAAATCCTTGAGGGGGCCGCTCATGTCAAACCCCTTCATGCCTGCGTTGCGCAGCATGGGCAACGGCCCATCCTGGCGCGTAAAGAGCTGCTGCAGTCCGTCGGTGGCCAGGCCCATGGTCCACACCGCCGCCTTGCGTTCGCGTTCATAGCGGCGCAGCAGGCGAAGGTCGCTCACGCTGCGCCAGTAGTCGCGCGCATGCAGCACGTGGGCCAAGGCCTGCACGTCTGCAAGGCCCAGGTTCAGCCCCTGGCCCGCCAGGGGGTGCACGGTGTGCGCGGCGTCGCCTGCCAAGACCCAGCTTCGGGCCTTGCGGCCCTCAGGGGGCAGCGCACCGCACCAGCGGTCAGCGCGTGCCAGCTGCAGCGGCCACATCGCGCGCTCGCTGGTCACCGTCAGGGCACCCAGGGCGCCCCCACTGGCTTCGTTCAGTCGCGCTGCAAAGTCTTGCGCGGGCAGTTCCATCAACAGCACAGCCTGCTCTGGTGAGACGGACCACACCACCGCCGCGGAGTTCCCTTGCGGCCCGCCCATGGGCAGAAAGGCCAGGATGTCATCGGGCGAGAACCATTGCCGCGCGACCTGCTGGTGGGGTTGTTGGCAGGCCAGGCGCACCGCAATGGCATGTTGTGCGTACGGGGTGACGTCGAAATGCGCGCCGAATTCGGCCCGTGTGGCGCTGGCGCGGCCTTCGCACACCACTGTGAGCGAGGCCGACACCGGCGCCTCAACCACCTCGACCTGCGGCTGGAAGCGCACCGCCTCGGCAAGCCGGGCCTCGAGCGCCGGTACGTCGACAATCCATGCGAGTGCGTCAGCATGCTGGGCCGCTGCATCAAATTCGACACTGCCGCCCCGGTCACCCAGCACATGCATGCGCTGCACGGCGGTGGCGTGTTCGGCGTCGGGCCAGCTGCGCAGCGACTGGAGCAGATCGCGCGATGCGGCGTTCAGTGCATAGGCCCGTACATCCTGGTGGCCAGCCGATGCCGGATGTCCGGCCGTTCCCGGCGCCGCGACCAGCGCAACCTTGCGTTTTTCGCGGGCCAGCAGGAGTGCCAGGGTCCGGCCCACGATGCCCGTGCCACGGATGCAGATGTCAAAGGGTTGCGCCATGCCGTTGATTGTAGGAGCGCCACTGAGGCACCCCCGGAGTGCAGGGTTGTTCCCTGCGGGGCTGCACAATCGTGCCGGGTGTATCTCGTCAATTCCCTTCTTTGCCATTTGCGGAGCATGCAGCGTGAGCAGCTTTAATCCCGAGTCCGACGTTTCCGGCACTATTGCCCGCCTGTTCGTGTATCCCGTCAAGTCGTGCGCGGGTGTCGAGGTGCAGGAGGCACTGCTCACCGAAACCGGTCTGGATCTGGACAGGGCGTGGATGGTGGTTGACGCGCAGGGCGAGTTCGTCACCCAGCGATCACAACCGCGCATGGCACTGATACGGCCGCAGATCAGGACCAGCGAGGTGGTGTTGCGGGCTCCCGGCATGCTGGCGCTGCACCTGGGGCTGGACACGGTCGAAGCGCCCGCGAGCGTCACCTTGTGGGGAGAGACGGTGCCCGCGTGGGACATGGGGGCGGTGGCGGCGCAGTGGTTCTCGGATTTTCTGGGGCAGCCCTGCCGGCTGGTGCGGTTCGATCCCGAGTACCAGCGGCTGTCCAGCATGCGCTGGACGGGTGGTGTCGAGGCGCCCAACCAGTTTTCGGACGGGTTCCCGGTGCTGGTGTGCAGTGAGGCGTCCCTGCAAGACCTCAACGCCCGGCTGGGAGCCCTCGGCCATGCAGCCGTGGGGATCGAGCGGTTTCGCCCCAACGTGGTCCTTGCGGGCGGTGAGCCCCACGACGAGGATCGCCTGGACATGATCCGGCTGGACGCCGCCGACGCCGAGGTGCATCTGCAGCCGGTGAAGCCGTGTGCGCGCTGCCCCATTCCCGACGTGGACCCTGCCACCGGCGAAACCGGCACCGCAGTCGGCTCAACGCTGCGCACCTACCGGCAGGACAGGCGGCTTGACGGTGCAATCACTTTCGGCATGAACGCCATCGTGCGGCGGGGTGCTGGCAGCCTGCTGCGCGTCGGCCAGCGCTTTGCGGCCGACCTGCGGTTCGACTGAAACAGGGCGGCAGTTCACCGGGATTGCCGTGGCGATGGTGCAGGGCCCGTGCTCATCTCAGGCAGCCCCGTAAAATGCGCGGTTTGTCTCCGAACACCAGAAAGCCCTGCCATGAGCCTCCAATGCGGCATCGTGGGCCTGCCCAATGTGGGCAAGTCCACTCTCTTCAACGCGCTGACCAAGGCCGGCATCGCCGCCGAAAACTATCCTTTCTGCACCATTGAGCCCAACGTCGGGGTGGTCGAGGTGCCCGATCCGCGCCTGCAGCAGCTGGCGGACATCATCTCGCCCGAGCGCATCGTCCCCGCCATTGTCGAATTTGTGGACATCGCTGGCCTGGTGGCCGGTGCCAGCCAGGGCGAAGGCCTGGGCAACCAGTTTCTGGCGCACATCCGCGAAACGGACGCCATCGTCAACGTGGTGCGCTGCTTTGAAGACGACAACGTAATCCACGTGGCGGGCCGTGTGGACCCGATCTCCGACATTGAAGTCATCCAGACCGAGCTGTGCCTGGCCGACATGGGTACGGTCGAGAAGGCGCTGAACCGCTACACCAAGGCCGCCAAGTCGGGCAACGACAAGGATGCTGCCAAGCTGGTGGCGCTGCTCACGCGCATCCAGGCAGCGCTCAATGAAGGCAAGCCGGCCCGCAGCGTTGACGTGACCAAGGAAGAGCAGCCCCTGCTCAAATCCCTGTGCCTCATCACGGCCAAGCCCGCCATGTTTGTCGGCAACGTGAGCGAAGACGGCTTTGAGAACAACCCGTTCCTGGACCGCCTCAAGGAATACGCCGCCAGCCAGAACGCCCCCGTGGTCGCCATCTGCGCCAAGATGGAAGCCGAGATGGCCGAGATGAGCGACGAAGACCGTGACATGTTTCTGGCCGAGATGGGCCAGACCGAACCCGGCCTGGCCCGACTGATCCGCGGCGCCTTCAAGCTGCTGGGGCTGCAGACGTACTTCACCGCGGGCGTGAAGGAAGTTCGCGCCTGGACCATCCACATCGGCGACACGGCGCCACAGGCCGCTGGCGTGATCCACGGCGACTTCGAGCGCGGCTTCATCCGTGCGCAGACCATCGCGTTCGATGATTTCATCGCCTACAAGGGCGAGCAGGGTGCCAAGGATGCCGGCAAGATGCGCGCCGAAGGCAAGGAGTACATCGTCAAGGACGGCGATGTGCTGAACTTCCTGTTCAACGTCTGACACGCTGATTCGCTCAGGGGAGCGGCGGCGGTGCAGAAGTGTGCCGTGTGTGCCCGTTCAGGCGTTGGGTTCGCGCCACCGAGGGCATCCCTACTGGTAAACACCGAGGGCTGCCCTGTAAGTCGTTCGTAAGATTCGAGCCCCGGACGCTGTTGCAATTGCTTGCAACTGGCGTCGCGCGGCGCAGCCCTCCCTTTTTTCGAATCACTACGGCTTTGGCCCGCCTCTCATGCTGTTTGGACGCAAGCCCTCGTTTTCGGCCACCGATGCATTTCCCTTGTCGGACGCTGTCATGGAGTTCGACGACTCTTCGGCAGGATCGCGGCCCGGGCGTCGCGCCCTTGATGGATTCGGGGTCAGGGCGCAGCGCAACTTGCGCCACGAGTGGGTTGCTGCGCTTTCCATGCTGGTGCTGTACAGCGCCGGCGTCGCCGGGTTGGTGTTGATCGGGGTTGCGGATGCGGCGCTCCTGATGCGCGTGGGGCTGACGTCCGCTGCGGGGTGTGTGGTCTTTCTGCTGCTCATGCGCACCGCCCGGTTTCAGAACATGCGGCATCGCCACCTCAGGCTCTTCGTGGTGGCGCTCCTGGCGGGGGGCATGCTGGGCGTGGTCTATGCAGCGCCGGTCTCGCAGATTCTTTTGGGGCCTTTTGCCTTTCTGGCGTTGAGCTTCGGGGTGTTCACCATTCCCCGGCGTCTTCTGCTGTGGTTTTGTGCGCTGTTTCTTACGGCGTACGCACTGATCATCGCTGCGCACTATGTGGAGCGTACCGACACTGCATTGCTGCGACTGGAGGCTATCCACTGGATGGCGCTGGCCTTTTCGTTGCCCGCATTCATTTTGTTGATGGGCAAGGTGCAGCGTCTGTATCGAAGCCTCTACCAGGCCAGCCGCAAGATCAAGAACATCCAGGAAGACGCCAAGCGCGACACCCTGGTCGGTTGCTTCAACCGCCGTTATGTGCTCGCAGCGCTTGAAGAGCAAAAACAGCTGGCCGATGAGACAGGCATTCCGCTTTGCATGGCCGTGCTCGATCTGGATCACTTCAAGCGGATCAACGACGACCTGGGTCATCTTGGTGGCGACGAGGTGCTGAGGACTTTCTCCCGCATTGCGCAGCAAGGTGTGCGTGGCGGTGATGTCTTCGGGCGGTATGGTGGCGAGGAGTTTCTGCTCATCTTCCCGGGTACGTCGCTGCTCCCCGCGCTCAACACCTGCGAGCGCATCCGGGCGCAGGTCGAGAACCACGCATGGAGCGCACTGTTGCGCGGGCGTGTGACCGTGTCCATTGGCGTGACCCAGTACGTGCTGGGTGAGTCGATGCTGGAGTTTTTCTCGCGCGCGGACACGGCCATGTACATGGCCAAGGAGGGTGGCCGCAACCAGGTGGTGGTCGAAGAGCCTGTGGTCAGGGGGGATTCACTGACACGGGATTCCGGGGCCGACTCGGGCTTTTCGCCCGCCCCGACCTGACTGGCCGATCAAGACCCGGCGGCGGGGGCTTTCAGAGCCCGTACTGCCCGGGCATGAAATGCAGCAGCGCGCTCGTCATCACCAGGTAGCGGAAGAACTTGCCCACAGCCATGTAGGCCAGGCAGGGCCAGAACGGCAGCTTGAGCCAGCCGGCCACGGCACACAGCGGGTCGCCCACCACCGGGAGCCAGCTCAGCAGGCAGGCGCGGGGGCCGAACCGCCGCAGCCACGCCAATGACCTCCCATCGTTGCTGTAGCCCCGCGCGCGGTTTACCACCTTGTGCGCACCCAGGCCCATCCACCAGCTCACGCCTCCGCCCAGCGTATTGGCCACCGTTGCCACCAGGATGGCGGGCCAGAACATCTCGGGATTGAGCTTGATGAGGCCGAACACCGCGGGTTCGGAGCCTAGCGGCAGCAGCGTGGCCGACACGAACGCGACGACGAACACGGTGCTCAGCCCGAACTGGGGCAGCGCGAGCCACGACAACAACTGGTGCATCCAGATTTCCATGGCCCGAGTGTAGAAGGCTGCCTGCCTTAACCGGGCACACGGTGGTGGCGTCCTACAGGGGTGCGAGGCGTCAGCGCATGGCCCCGGTGGCCCGTGGTTCCTATGGTGGAGCTGTGACGGTGCTGGCGTTGGGCCGGCAGTCACCCCATCTGCCGGAGGCCTTCATGAACCTGCCATGCCGAACCTTTCTCAGCCAGGGGGCCGGCCACCGCGCGGCCGTCGCAGGCGCTTTGCTTGTTGCCTGCACGCTGATGCCCGCCGGGCCGGCGCGTGCAGCGGCGCTGGACGATGCGGTGGCGCCCGGCGTTCCCACCTTCGACGCAGGCTGCGCGCCAACGGCAGCGACGCGCGAGTCCCTGGGCCGGATTGCGCAGGAGCTTCGGGGCCAGGGAATGGCATTGGAGGCCACATGCCAGCCGGGTGCCGCAGGCTGGGTGGTGAAGGTGCGCGTGGTGGACGGCACGCGTGCAGCGCGCACCGTGCGCGGGCCGCTGGCTGACGGGCACGAGGTGGACATGGGCACCCCTGCCGGTGTGGCGCAGGCCCAGGCGCAGGTGGCCTCGGGTCTTTCGCCCGACGTGCAACACAACCGCCAGTGGCTGCGCGGGCTGATGGCGCGCCACCAGTTCGATGGCATGCCACGCGCGTGGTGGCTGTTTGCCGAGCGCGGCACAGGCAAGGCGGGCGCCCGCCAGATCGCGGCGCGCTGATCACTGCGCGAGGGCCTCGGCTCGCAGGGCCTGATCCGATCGCGCTCCATCAGGCATTCCGGCGCCCCGCTGCGCTCATCGCCCGCACTTTTCACGGGGGCTGCGCATTTCATTTGCTGAAATTTTGAGCAGGTACAATCCTGCCTCCTTTTTCAGCATCTGCTGACCTTCCCCGCGCACTCCCACACCATGCACATCGGCCATATCCCCTTGGCGAACCGGCTGTTCGTCGCCCCGATGGCGGGCGTGACGGACCGCCCCTTTCGCCAGCTGTGCAAGTCGCTGGGTGCGGGGTACGCCGTGAGCGAGATGGTCACGTCGCGCAAGGACCTGTGGAACAGCCTCAAGACCTCGCGCCGGGCCAACCACGACGGCGAGCCCGGCCCCATTGCCGTGCAGATTGCCGGCACCGAGGCGCAGATGATGGCCGAGGCCGCTGTCTACAACGTGGAGCGCGGCGCGCAGATCATCGACATCAACATGGGCTGCCCGGCCAAGAAGGTGTGCAACAAATGGGCGGGTTCCGCCCTGATGCAAAACGAGGCGCTGGCGGTGGAGATTGCTGCGGCGGTGGTCGAGGCCTGCACACCCTTCAACGTGCCCGTCACGCTGAAGATGCGCACCGGCTGGTGCCAGCAGCACAAGAATGCGGTGGCGCTGGCGCGGCAGTTTGAAGCCGTGGGCATCCAGATGCTGACGGTGCATGGCCGCACGCGCGAGCAGGGCTATAAGGGCCGGGCCGAGTACGACACCATCGCCGCCGTGAAAGCTGCGGTCAGCGTGCCCGTGGTGGCCAATGGCGACATCACATCGCCCGAAAAGGCGCGCGATGTGCTGGCGGCCACCGGTGCCGACGCCATCATGATCGGCCGCGCCGCCCAGGGCCGGCCGTGGATCTTTCGCGAGATCGGCCACTTCCTGGCCACGGGCGAGCACCTTGCGCCGCCGCTGGTGGCCGAGGTGCGCCGCCTGCTGCTGGACCATCTGCACGACCACTACAGCCTTTACGGCGAGCTGACCGGCTTGCGCAGCGCACGCAAGCACATTGCGTGGTACCTGCGCGCACTGCCCGGCGGCGAGGCCTTCCGGCAACACATCAACACGATCGAAGACGCTGCCGCGCAATGGCAGGCAGTGGCGGACCATCTGGACGCCCTGGGCCAGCAGATGGACCGGCTGCCCGCTGCCACCGGCATCGAGGCGGACACACAAGAACAAGAGGGAATGGCTGCATGAGCAAGAAAAACATCGAAGAGTGCGTGCGGGAAAGCCTGCAGAGCTACTTTCGCGATCTGGGCGGCGAGACGCCTGATGGCATGTACGACATGCTGGTGCGCGTGGTCGAAAAGCCGCTGCTGGAAGTGGTGATGAGCCACGCCGACAACAACCAGTCGCGCGCGGCAGAGTGGCTGGGCCTGAACCGCAACACGCTGCGCAAGAAGCTGGTGGAGCACAAGCTGCTCTGAACGCCCTGTTGGCTTTTATTATCAATTTTGATAGCAGCTTGACCAATCAATACAAGCGCTAGAGCCCGTTTTCAATCAAAAAGACTGCAAGAACCCCATGAACGCACTCATCTCCGTCTCCGACAAGACCGGCATCGTTGACTTTGCCAAAGCCCTGCACGCGCTGGGCATCAGGCTGTTGTCCACCGGTGGCACCGCGCAGCTGCTGGCAAAGGAGGGCCTGCCCGTGACCGAGGTGGCCGAAGTCACGCAGTTCCCCGAAATGCTGGACGGCCGCGTGAAGACCCTGCACCCCAAAGTGCACGGCGGCCTGCTGGCCCGCCGCGAGCTGCCCGCCCACATGGCGGCGCTGAAGGAACACGGCATCGACACCATCGATCTGCTGGTGGTCAACCTCTACCCCTTTGAAGCCACCGTGGCCAAGGCCGGTTGCACGCTGGCCGACGCCATCGAGAACATCGACATCGGCGGCCCGGCCATGGTGCGCAGCGCGGCCAAGAACTGGAAGGACGTGGGCGTGATCACCTCGGCCGACCAGTACGAGGCCGTGCTGGCCGAGCTGAAGGCGGGCGGCAAGCTCTCCGACAAACTGCGCTTCGCGCTGTCGGTGGCGGCGTTCAACCGCATCGCGCAGTACGACGGCGCCATCAGCGACTACCTCTCGTCCGTCACCTTCGACGAAACCAAGCTGTCGGAAGCCTATGTGCCCGAGCGCACGCAGTTCCCCGGCCAGAGCAACGGCATCTTCACCAAGGTGCAAGACCTGCGCTACGGCGAAAACAGCCACCAGCAGGCGGCGCTGTACCGCGACCTGCACCCCGCTCCCGGCTCGCTGGTCACGGGCGTGCAGCTGCAGGGCAAGGAACTCTCCTACAACAACATTGCCGACGCCGATGCCGCGTGGGAATGCGTCAAGAGCTTTGACGCCGCGGCCTGCGTCATCGTCAAGCACGCCAACCCCTGCGGCGTGGCCGTGGGCCTGGACGCGCTGGACAGCTACAGCAAGGCTTTCCAGACCGACCCCACCAGCGCGTTCGGCGGCATCATCGCCTTCAACCGCCCGGTCGATGGCGCTGCTGCTGCCCAGGTCAGCAAGCAGTTTGTGGAAGTGCTGATGGCCCCCGACTTCACGCCGGAAGCGCTGGAGATCTTCAAGGCCAAGGCCAACGTGCGCCTGCTCAAGATTGCGCTGCCGGCCCACGGCGGCACCACGCACTGGAGCCGCGGCCGCAACGCCATGGATGCCAAGCGCATCGGCTCGGGCCTGCTGCTGCAGACGGCCGACAACCACGAGCTGTCGCTCATCGACCTGAAGGTGGTGACGAAGAAGCAGCCCACGCTGGAAGAAATGGAAGACCTGCTGTTCGCCTGGAAGGTGGCCAAGTACGTCAAGAGCAACGCCATCGTCTTCTGCAAGGGCGGGATGACCATGGGCGTGGGCGCGGGGCAGATGAGCCGCCTCGACTCGGCCCGTATCGCCAGCATCAAGGCCAGCCACGCCAACCTGTCGCTGCAGGGCACCGTGGTGGCCAGCGACGCATTCTTCCCCTTCCGTGACGGGCTCGATGTGGTGGTCGATGCAGGCGCTACCTGCGTGATCCAGCCCGGTGGTTCGATGCGCGACAACGAGGTGATTGATGCCGCCAACGAGCGCGGCGTGGCCATGGTGTTCAGCGGCGTGCGCCACTTCCGCCACTGATTGCCACCAGTCGCCCCCATCCCGCCCGCCCTCCTGATCGCCCGCCATGCCACCTGACGACGAAACGCCCCCCAAGCGCCCCTGGTGGGTGGCCTGGGCCCTGATCGCCGTGATGGCGCTGGCGGTGCTGGGCATGCTCAACCTGGGCTGGCGCATGCTGCCCGCCGCAGTGCGCGGCGCCGATGCAGGTGCCGCCAGCGCAGCCCAGGCTTCCACTGCGGCCATGCCCGGCCGCGTGGCGGTAGAGGGCGGCGACTGCCTGCGCTGCCACGGCATGGACCGCAACTACGTGGGTCCGTCGTTCCGGCAGATTGCACAGCGGTACGGCGCACGCGCCGACGCGGTCGACTACCTGGCGCGCAAGATCCGCGAGGGCGGTGTGGGCGAATGGGGGCGCACCGTGATGCCCCGCCAGCCGCACGTGTCGCAGGCGCAGGCCCTCGACATGGCGCAGTGGCTGCTGTCGCTGGCACCAGCCGATGCTGCGCCTTGGCCCCCAAGCCCAGGCGCGTCCCGCTAGAACGGGTGCCCGAGGCTCCGGGTCGCCGTGCGGCGGCACGGACGTGGGTAGCGATCCTTTTTTTTGAAGCCTTTTGGGCTACTGTGGCTTGACCTGTAAGGTTCTATAGCTATTGTTTAAATAGCATTTTTCCCTTGCGTGTTGCACCAACAGCCACGCCCAGGCCCCCACAGTGGCCGTGTGGCCTGGGGCGCGCCTGCACCGGGTGGCGCCGTTCAGGTCCCGAAGTCCATGGGCAGGCCTACATAGTTTTCGGCCAGAGAGGTGGACGCTGCGCGCGAATGAATCAGGTAGTCCAGTTCCGCTTCCTGCATCTTCTGGCCGAACTCTCCGGTTTCGGGAAAGCGGTGCATCAGCGAGGTGAACCACCACGAAAAGCGCTCGGCGCGCCACACGCGGCGCAGGCAGCGGTCGGAGTACGTATCGATGCCGGCGCGCGACCGGTCGTTGTAGAAATCGGCAAAGGCATTCCAGAGGTAGCCCACATCGCTGGCAGCCAGGTTCAGGCCCTTGGCACCCGTAGGGGGCACGATGTGCGCGGCGTCGCCCGCCAGAAACAGGCTGCCAAAGCGCATGGGCTCGGCCACAAAACTGCGCAGCGGGGCAATGCTCATCTCCAGCGCCGGGCCGGTGGCCAAGTGGGCGCGCGCCTCGGGGTCCAGGCGGTTGGCCAGTTCGGCCCAGAACTGGTCGATGGTCCAGTTCTCCAGCTTGTCGGAGTTGGGCACCTGCAGGTAGTAGCGGCTGCGCGTGTTGCTGCGCATGCTGCACAGGGCAAAGCCGCGCTCGGTGTTGGCATAAATCAGCTCGTGCGCCACCGGCTTCACATCGGCCAGCACGCCCAGCCAGCCAAACGGGTACACGCGCTCGTAGGTGCGCAGGGCGTCGGCCGGAACGCTGGCCCGGCACACGCCGTGGTAGCCGTCGCAGCCGGCAATGAAGTGGCAGGCCAGCTCGTGCCTCTCGCCGTCTTTTTCGTACGTGACGCGAGGGTTTGCTCCGTCAAAGTCGTGCACCGCCACGTTCTGTGCGTCGTACACCGTGGTCAATCCGGCTGCGGCGCGGGCTTCCATCAGGTCGCGGGTCACCTCGGTCTGGCCGTACACGGTCACGCGGCTGCCGCCCGTCAAGGCATGCAGGTCGATGCGGTGGCGCGCGCCCTTGAACAGCAGCTCGATGCCATCGTGCGGCAGGCCCTCGGCGTGCGCGCGCGCGCCCACGCCGGCCTGGTCCAGCAGGTCCATGCTGACCTGCTCCAGCACCCCGGCGCGGATGCGGCCGAGCACGTACTCGGGGTTGCGCTGTTCAATGATGACGGCATCGATGCCGGACTTGTGGAGCAACTGGCCGAGCAAAAGGCCGGCGGGGCCTGCGCCAATGATGGCAACCTGGGTACGCATGGGGACCAACTTTCTGGGCAATGGGCGTGAACGGAAAAGACTGGTCGCAAGCGTAGGTTGACGCGAATCAAGTGTGGAGGCCTCCTGGCGGGATCTGTGCGATGAAAGGTTGGTTTGTGCGATCATCGCGCAGCAGTGCACTTCGCCGTACATCGGCGGCGGGCGGCGGATACTGTTCGGCGGCGTGGCGAGATATGGTCGCCCCTGTGTTGCCGGCCAGCTCCCTGGACATGGACGGCCTTCGGGGTTGCGCGCCAGAGCCTTCCCCACCGCGTTCGGCGCCCCGCATCCGTAACCTGTGCCACGACTGACGCCTCGGCAAATTTCATCCTTTCCATGCCATGACCAGCCTCCCCATCGCGAAATCCGACCTCATCGAAGGCATGGCCCGCGGCATGGCGGTGCTGGAGAGCTTTGATACCGAGCGGCAGCGGCTGAATGCCACGCTGGCCGCCCAGCGCACCGGCCTTACCCGCGCGGCCGCACGGCGTCACCTGTTGACGCTGGCGCACCTGGGCTATCTGGAAACCGATGGCAGCTACTTCTGGCTGGCGCCCAAGGTGTTGCGGCTGTCGGGCAGCTACCTTGCATCAGCGCGGCTACCGCGGGTGCTGCAGCCCACCCTGAACCGGCTGGCGGCACAGACGCAGCAATCGTTCTCGGCCGTGGTGCTCGATGGCGGCGAAGTGGTGATCGTGGCGCGCAGCGGCGGCTACGGCGCGCCCGCACGGCTGCTGGCCTACGGGGTGCATCTGGGCGCGCGGCTGCCGGCGCACCCCACGTCCACCGGCCGCGTGCTGCTGGCTGCGCTGCTGCCGGCAGAGCTCACGGCCTGGCTCAAGGCGCATTCGCTCCACCGGCTCACGCCCCACACCATCACCCAGGTGGGGCCGCTGCGCCAGGTGATCTCGCAGGTGCGCCGGGACGATTTTTGCCTGGCCGCGCAGGAGCACGAACTGGACGTACTGGCTCTGGCCGTGCCGCTGCGCAACCTGCAGGGCCGCACAGTGGCGGCGCTCAATGTGGTGGCGTCTCCCCGCCAGATCGACGCGGGCAGCCTGCAGCGCGACATGCTGCCGCTGCTGCAGGAGGCGGTGCGGGAGCTGCGCGGCCTGCTCTAAGACAACAACCCGTGGAATTTCAGGTCAAAACAGGCTGTAGGGCTTGCTCTAAAAGAACTGATAGCTCTCATTTCGATAGCGTTTTAAACACTTCGCGCGCCGCCGCTACTGTGGCCGCAATGTCGTCGGCCGTGTGCGCGCCGCTCACAAAGCCTGCCTCGTACAGCGCAGGCGCGATGTACACGCCGCGATCGAGCAGACCGTGGAACAGCTGGTTGAAACGGGCGCTGTCGGTCTTGAGCACGGCGGGGTAGTTTTGCGGCAGCTCGGGCAGCAGGAAAAAGCCGAACATGCCGCCTTCGCAGTCGGCGCTGAAGGGCACGCCTTCTTCGCGGGCAGCCTGGGCCAGCCCGTCGACCAGCGAGCGGGTGGTGGCGGACAGCACATCAAAAAAGCCGGGCTTGCGAATCTCGCGCAGCGTGGTCAGGCCGCAGGCCGTGGCCACCGGGTTGCCCGAGAGGGTGCCAGCCTGGTAAACCGCGCCCAGCGGGGCCAGGTGTTCCATGATGGCGCGGGGCCCGCCAAAGGCTGCCAGCGGCATGCCGCCGCCAATCACCTTGCCCAGCACGGTCACGTCGGGCTTGAAGCCGGGGATGCTTTGGGCGTACACGCTCTGGGCGCTGCCCAGGGCCACCCGGAAGCCGGTCATCACCTCATCAAACACCAGCAGGGCACCGTATTCAGTGCACAGCTCGCGGCAGCGCTTCATGAAAGGCACGCTGGCGCGCACAAAGTTCATGTTGCCCGCGATGGGCTCGATCATCACGCAGGCCAGTTCCCTGCCGTGCAGGGCAAAGGCTTCTTCGAGCTGGGCCACATTGTTGTATTCCAGCACCAGCGTGTGCTGCACCACTTCAGGCGGCACGCCTGCGCTGGTGGCGTTGCCAAACGTGGCCAGGCCCGAGCCGGCCTTGACCAGCAGCGAGTCGGCATGGCCGTGGTAGCAGCCCTCGAACTTGATGAACTTGCTGCGGCCCGTGGCGCCACGGGCCAGGCGGATGGCGCTCATGCCCGCTTCGGTGCCCGAGCTGACCAGGCGGATCATCTCCATCGAGGGCACAAGGCTCAGGATTTCTTCGGCCAGTTCCACTTCGCGCTCGGTGGGCGCGCCAAAGCTGAAGCCTTCGAGCGCCGCCATTTGCACGGCTTCGAGCACGGCCGGGTGGCCGTGGCCCAGGATCATCGGGCCCCAGGAGCCTATGTAGTCAATAAAGCGCTGGTCGTTGGCGTCCCAGAAGTAGGCGCCGTGGGCGCGTTTGACGAAGCGGGGCGTGCCGCCCACGGCCTTGAAGGCCCGCACGGGCGAGTTCACGCCGCCGGGGATCAGTGCCTTGGCGCGTTCGAACAGGGGAATATTGAGATCAGTGCTTGGTGTCATGGGGTGGCATCACAAAGCCCTCAAGGGCCTGGGTCTCGTCAAGAAGGGGGGCACCGGCCGCGGGACTTGCGTCGTCGCCTGCATCTTCATCTTCATCGTCGTCGGGCTGCGCCCAGAACATCCGGTCGGGAACGATGTGGCCCATGCCGGGGCGAAAGCCAGCATCCAGGCAGCGGTCGAGGTAGCTCAGCGCCTCGCTGGTCGCCTCGCCCAGGTCATTGCCTGCGCCGACCAGGGCCGTCACCGCAGCCGAGAGCGTGTCACCCGCGCCGGAGAAGGTGGCGTCGAACAGCTCGAACTTGCCGCTGCCCAGCACGGTCTGCGGCGATGCCAGCACGTTCTCGACAAATTGCTCGGGCAGGGGGATGCCGGTGACCAGTGTGTAGGGCACGCCCATCTCGGACGCGGCACGCGCGATGTCGCGCGGGGTGGGATTGCGGGAGCCGGTCCAGTCCGGCAGCAGCCATCGCCACAGCGTGCTGTGGTTTCCAACCAACACCGAGGTCTGCGGCAACAGCAGCTCGCGGAAGGCGTCGAGGTATTCGTCGATCAGCTCTTCACGCCACCAGGAAAGATTGGGCATGTAGGCAATCACCGGGATTTCGTCGTAATCCGCGGTGATTTCGGCGATGGCGCTGATGTTTTCGGGGCTGCCTACGAAGCCGATCTTGATCGCCTGCACGGGCAAGTCCTCCAGAACGGCGCGCGCCTGGTCTGCCACGGCCTCGTCATCGAACGGAAAATGGTCAAAAATCTGGGCGGTGTCGCGGGCGTAGGCGCCGCAAACCACGGCAATGGGATGCCCCCCGACCGAGGCTACAGTGGTGATGTCTGCAGTCAGTCCGCCCGCGCCGCTGGGATCACTTGCGTTGAAAATCAGCACGCAAGCAGGACTGGCGTCGGCAGAGTCGTCTGTTTCGGAATCAGCGGTGTCGGGGAGAAGGGGGGATGCTTTGGTGGTCATGGACCTGATCGTGCTGGTCGAGAGCATCGCTGCCCAGCCCGCTGAGATGCCTAGATACAATCGTTGCATTCTATGTGAAGGCCCTTTAAGCTGTGACCGATTCAAAAACCTGGATGTGTTTGATTTGCGGCTGGATTTATGACGAAGCCCTGGGTTCGCCTGAACACGGGATCGCACCCAATACGCGCTGGGACGATGTGCCCATGAACTGGACCTGTCCTGAATGCGGGGCCCGCAAAGAGGACTTCGAGATGGTTCAGATTTGAAACGCAGCCCCGGCTGCGTTGTTTGTTTTTCATCGGGAGCAGTAACAATTGACTACAAAAGGCGCAACCTTCAAAGTGCTCGTGGTGGATGACAGCAACACCATCCGTCGTAGCGCCGAGATCTTCCTGAAGCAGGGCGGCCATGAGGTTTTGCTGGCAGACGACGGTTTTGACGCATTGGCCAAAGTCAATGATTACCAGCCCCAACTGATTTTCTGCGACATCCTGATGCCCAAGCTCGACGGCTACCAGACTTGCGCCATCATCAAGCGCAATGCCCGATTTGCAGATACTCCCGTGGTAATGCTGTCGTCCAAGGACGGCGTATTCGACAAGGCCCGCGGGCGCATGGTCGGGTGCCAGGAATATCTCACCAAGCCGTTTACCAAAGACCAATTGCTGCAGGCAGTGCAGCAATTCGGCAACTCGCAACAAGGAGCCATGTAATGCCCATTCAAAAAGTCCTGGTCGTCGACGACTCGAAGACCGAGTTGATGTTTCTGACGGACCTGCTTCAGAAAAAAGGCATGCAGGTACGTACTGCCGAGAATGCCGACGAAGCTTTTCGCCGTCTGGCTGAAGAAAAGCCCGATCTCATCCTGATGGATGTGGTGATGCCGGGGCAAAACGGGTTCCAGCTGACCCGCGCCATCACCCGCGATCCCCTGTACGCGGACGTGCCCATCATCATGTGCACCAGCAAGAACCAGGAAACCGATCGGGTGTGGGGCATGCGCCAGGGCGCGCGGGGCTACATCACCAAGCCGGTGGATCCTGCCGAACTGCAGGCCAAGATCGACGCCCTGAACTAAGGCTGCAGCGCGTTCATGGCCAATCGCGAAGCCCTCAGAGAGCTCCAGACCCGTCTTGCCAGCCGCCTTCAGGCGGCAAGAACCGAAGGTACCTCCGTTTCATCCTGGCTGGCTGTCGAGTCTGCCGGGAGTTTCTATTTACTGCCGCTGGGGCAATCCGGGGAGATATTCCCCTGGATTTCCATTCAGCCGGTGCCTTACACGCAGCGCTGGTTCCTGGGCGTGGCAAATCTTCGGGGCGCTCTGGTGGGCGTGGTTGATCTGGCCGGCCTTCTGGGGTCAGATTCCGTGCGGACCGAGCAGGCACTGTCAGAAGCCAGTCTGCTGGCACTGAATACGGCACTGGACGTGAACGCTGCCTTGCTCGTAGACCGGTTGGCGGGGCTTCGGGGGACCGATGCGTTTGTGTCGTCGGAGCCGCCGGGCCCCGATGCGCCATCATTTTTTGGCACCACCTATATCGATTCGAGCGGCACGCGCTGGCAGGAACTGAACCTGCAGATCCTGTCGCAACATCCCGCTTTCCTTAGCATCAGTGCTTGAGTTTTTCTGTAAGGCTGCACCATGTCCGTCGTCAATCAATTTGGAAAACTATTCAACCGGAAACCTGACACGCCGGCTGCAGGCGCCGCCGATGACGGGCAGGATCTCTCGGCAGGTGCCATCGATGGCAGCCTGTTGCGAGACGGGTACCAGGCTGACGCACTGAACAGTGTGCAGGGCGACCCCGACGGGGGATACACCCCGGAACTCACGAGCCCGGATTCCGATGAGGATCTGATCGCCCTTCCCCTTCTGGGGCGTGCCACCGCGGCTGCGCACCAGCGGCGCCTGCTGGGTTTGCTCGCCATTGGCGTGATCGTGCTGGCCCTGATTGCCGGCTGGGTGCTGCAGCAGGCCGACCGTGCCGCCCAGCAACTGGCCTCTACCGGCCAGTCGCTCATGCAGTCGCAGCGTCTTGCGAAGTCGGTGTCTCAGGCGTTGGTGGGTAGCCCCCAGGCCTTCCCCGACGTGGTGGAAAGCTCCGGTGTGCTGGCGCGCAACGTGCGGGCCCTCAACGTTGGCGATGGCGAGCTGCGGGTGGAGTCGCTGGGTGAATCCTTCAAGCCAGACCTCGACGCGGTCAACCCCCTGATGGAGCGTGCCGAGCGCAATGCGGCCGTCGTGATGGGCCAGCAAAAGATCCTGACACAGGTGGGGGACGCTCTGCGCACCATCAACCGCCAGTCGTCCGACCTGCTTGAAATCGCTGAAACCGTTTCTTCGCTGAAGCTTCAGCAAAACGCACCTGCCGCCGAGATCTCGGCGGCCGGCCAGCTGGTGATGCTGACCCAGCGTATCGGCAAGTCGGCCAACGAATTCCAGACGATGGAAGGCGTGAGCCCCGAGGCTGTGTTCCTGCTGGGCAAGGACTTGAACTCCTTCAAGGAAATCGCCCAGGGCCTGCTCGACGGAAGCCCTGAACTGCGCCTGGCAGCCACGAAGGATGCCCAGACCCGCGAGCAGCTGGAGGCGCTCATCAAGCTCTATGAACAGACCCGTACTCAAGCCAGTGCAATTCTGGGCAACCTGCAGGGCCTGGTGTCTGCGCGTGAAGCCCAGTCCGCCATCATTGCCGACAGCGAACCCCTGCGTCGCCAGCTGGAAGGTCTGCAGAGCAAGCTGTCTGCCCAGACGGGTGTGGGTGGCGGTCCGCTGGCTGCCCTGACGCTGGCTGGTCTGTTCGTGATTCTTTGCGGCGTGGGCATTTCCCGCGTACAGCTGCTCGATAGCCGTGGACGCCAGGCGGCTGCTGAAATGCAGCAAAAGGACGCCAAGCGCCAGGAGCAGGAAGCCAAGCGCATCAACGACGCTAACCAGGCCGCCATTTTGCGTTTGATGAACGAACTGCAGTCGGTGGCTGAAGGTGACCTGACCCAGGAAGCCACGGTGACCGAAGACATCACTGGCGCCATTGCCGACTCGGTGAACTACACGGTGGAAGAGCTGCGCCAGCTGGTGGGCAGCGTGCAGAACACGGCGACCCGCGTGGCGCAGACGACGGCCCAGGTGGACAGCACTTCGACCGAACTGCTGGCGGCATCGACCGAACAGCTTCGCGAAATTCGCGAAACCGGCCGGTCCGTTCTGGACATGGCGACCCGAATCAACGAAGTGTCCACGCAGGCGCAAGAATCCGCGACTGTGGCGCGCCAGTCGCTGCAAGCTGCCGACTCGGGCCTTCAGGCGGTGCAAAACGCCATCGGCGGTATGAACTCCATCCGCGACCAGATCCAGGACACGTCCAAGCGGATCAAGCGCCTGGGCGAATCGTCGCAGGAGATCGGTGAAATCACCGAACTGATTTCCGACATTACCGAACAGACCAACGTTCTGGCTCTGAACGCTGCCATCCAGGCGGCGTCTGCCGGTGAAGCGGGTCGCGGCTTCTCGGTGGTGGCGGAAGAAGTGCAGCGGCTGGCTGAGCGTTCTGCAGACGCTACGCGCCAGATCTCTGCCCTGGTGAAAGCGATTCAGACCGACACGCAGGATGCCGTGGCCGCTATGGAACGCTCCACGCAGGGTGTGGTGGAAGGGGCCCGACTGTCCGACAGTGCAGGTACTGCACTGACCGAAATCGACCGCGTGTCGCGTCGTCTTGCCGAACTGATTGAGCAGATTTCATCTTCCACGTCTCGCGAAGCCGTTCTGGCCAATGAAGTGGCCGACAACATCCAGCACATTTTTGCGGTGACCGAGCAGACCGGTGAAGGTACTCGCACCACGGCACAACAGGTTCGAGAGCTCTCGCACATGGCTGAAGAGCTGCGCCAGTCGGTAGCACGGTTCAAGATCGCCTGACCCTCCCGCGGCACTCATCAATCAGCTGGCTCACAGAGGCCGGGGACGAATCCATGTCATCTATCGATGTCAATAACGCACCGGGCGCCGACGGGTCACAGGTCGATCAAGACCTCGGGCCGCTTGCGTGGGTGCTCGATGAACTGCGCAAGTCGCTCGATGGCGCAGTCAAGGCCATGCGGCGTTTTGTGCGTGACGCCGAAACCGCCCGTGAGTCTGACCTTGCTGCCCTGGATGCGGGGTCGCTGCGGATTGCACGGCAGCAACTCCATCAGGCATGCGGCGCACTTGAGATGGTCGGCATGGGGCCGCCGTCGCTTGTTTTGAGAGCCATGGAATCGGCTGTCCAGAAGTTCGTGCAGCGTCCTGAAACCTGCAGTGACGAGGCGGCTGCGGTCATCGAGCGCGCCAGCTTCGCGCTGATCGAATACCTTGAGACCGTTCTTGCTGGCAAGGCGATCTCACCCGTAGCGCTGTTTCCGCAGTACCGCGAAGCTCAGGCACTGGCCGGTGCCGACCGTGTGCACCCGGCAGATCTATGGCCTGTGGAGCGCCGGTTCCGCGAGCCAGAGGGCATGTCGGCCGCGCCGCCCCTGCACTACGGGCCCGAAGCCCGAGCCCGCCTGGACTCTGCAGTTCTGCGGATCGTCAAGTCAGGCGATGCCCGCGCCGCGCTCAACCTTCGGGACACCTGCCTCGGTTTTGTGGCCGCCGCCAAAGAGCGCGAGCCCCGCGCTTTCTGGAAGATATGCGCTGGGTTCTTCGAAGCCTTCGGCCTGGGATTGCTGCCCGCCGATGTGTATGTCAAGCGCGTCGCATCGCGCGTGCTGATGCAGTACGCAACCCTGGCAAAGGGCGACCCCACCATTGCAGACCGTCTGGTACAGGACCTGCTATTCTTTTGCTCACAGGCCCGGCCGCCCGAGGCTGGCGTGCCAGCCGCACCCGCCCTGCAGGCGGTTCGGCAGGCTTTCGCGCTTGACCGCTACAAGCCGGTGGACTATGAAACGGCGCGATTTGGGCGCTTTGATCCGGCCATGCTCGCGCAGGCCAGAAAACGGATCGCTGCTGCCACAGAGACGTGGTCGGCTCTTGCCGGCGGCGACCGTAACAAGCTCAAGCCCGCGGCCGACCAGTTCTCGCTGGTGTGCGACTCGCTGCGCAAGCTGCATCCCGGAAGTGAAGGGCTGGCACAGGCCCTGACCCGTGTCATGGAGTCCACGACGCGCGCAGGCGAGCCACCTTCACCTGCTCTGGCCATGGAGGTTGCCACGTCGGTGCTGTACCTGCAGGCGGCTTTTGAAGAGCTTGATGCCGCCGACAGCCAGATGGAGGCGCGCGCGAATCGCCTCGCCGAGCGTCTGGGTGCAGTGGGAGCGGGTGCCGAGCCGGAGCCGCTCGAACAGTGGATGGAGGAGCTCTACCGTCGGGTGAGCGATAACCAGACCATGGGCAGCGTGGTGGACGAACTGCGCTCGACGCTCGGTGAGGCCGAGAAGGCGCTGGACCTGTACTTCCGCAGCCCGCAAGACCCCTCTCTGCTCGGGCCCGTTCCAGGCCATCTGGCGCAGATGCGCGGTGTGCTCTCGGTCCTGGGCTTGGACCAGGCGTCGTTGGCCGTGGTTCGCATGCGCGACACGGTGGAGCGGCTGCTGATCAATGAGGTGCCAGAGTCTGACCGTCAGACGGTGTTCGAGAAGCTCGGCAACAGCCTGGGTGCCCTGGGGTTCCTGATCGACATGCTGAGCTACCAGCGCACGATGGCGCGCAAGCTCTTTGTCTACGATGAGCAACTCGGCGAACTGCGCCTCCTGATGGGCAAGGCGCGGTCCCGCACGTCGGACGCCCGTGAAGAGGCGCCGGCCAAGCTGGACGAGCGTGCGCCCACCCCATTGCCTGACGTGGTTCCACGGTTCCCGGTGGAGCCTCAGCTGAGTGAACCGACTGACTTCGGATCCTTGCCCGATTTTCCGACCGAGAGCGTGCGGTCGGCGGGTCCGTCAGTTCTGCCATCCGATGAATTGGCGGCTGACATCTCGTTTGCGCCGGCCAGTGTGCAAGAACCCAAGGCGGACGTCATCGAGCCGATCGCGGCCATGGCGCCCGTCGTGCGTCCTGCCGTCGAGGACGAACTTCTCGAGGTCTTTCTGGAAGAGGCGCGCGAAGTCGTCGCCACAGGTCTGGCCGCACTGGATGTGTTGCGAGACGAACCAGGCAATCTGAGCGAGCAGACGACGCTGCGCCGCGCATTCCACACCCTCAAGGGCAGTTCCCGGATGGTGGGTCTCAACGACTTTGGCGAGGCAGCCTGGTCGATGGAGCAGGTGCTCAATGCCTGGCTGGCTGAGCAAAAGCCGGTGCATCCGGGGCTGCATGACCTCTCAACCGATGCGCTGCAGGCGTTTGGCCGCTGGGCCGACGACATTGCCTCCGGGCAAGCGGACGGCTGGGATCCGCAGGCGTTCCGCGCCTCTGCCGATGCCATGCGCGTTGACGGTGCAACGGTGCCGCTGGTCGTGCCTGGCGGGGCTGCGAAGGCACCCTCCGATGACGTACCTGCCGAGCTGCTGCGGACGCAGATTCTGGAAATCCCGCCCGCGTTGGAGTCCGACGGGGATTCGGCCGCGCTGGACGACGTGATGGCGATGCCGGACTTTCAGGTCACCGAGATTTCCGAGGTGTTCCCGGAGGAAGAAACGGCACGTGCAGCCGTACCCGACGCTGGCCAGGAGATCGATTTCTCTGTGTTCGCAGCGGCGCTGAGCGAGCCGTCTGTGGCGCAAACCCCGTCCGGCGAAGGTACTGCCGGGGTCGATTTCGAACTGGACCTCGAGTTGCCGGTGCTGGAAGGTTCCGACTCCGGTGCTGCCTCCCAGGAAAGCATCGAGAACGAAGCGGTTGCTACCCCGGCGCATGATCTGGAGAGCTTGCCAGACGAAGTTGCCGACCCGGTCGAGGTGGTTGAGCTGGTTGAGGCGGCGTCTGTACTGTCTGCCGACCCAGAGACGGAGGTCTTGGCGGTAAGCGCCGAGGAAAACCCGATCTCCCTTGACCATCTTGCCGACGCTTCCCCGTCTGCACAGGATCTGCCCAGCGAGCAGGCGCAAGACGACGCTGTGTCCCGGTCAACACAGGACGACCAGCTGCTGGAACCTGCGTCTGGTTCCGACGCGTCCGAGGACGATGCGGTCAAGGTGATTGACACGCTGCGCATCGGCATACCTCTGTACAACGTCTACCTCAACGAGGCCGATGAATGGTCGCGTCGCCTGGCGACATGTCTGCAGGAGTGGTCACTGGAGCTCCACGAGCCGCTGCCCGATACGGCGGTGGCTCTCGCCCATTCGCTGGCCGGAAGTTCCGCCACCGTTGGATTCACTGCGTTGTCGGAGCTGTCCCGGATGCTGGAACACGCGCTCCAGCATGTCCAGCTGCAGTCCGGTGGTACCGAAGAGCAGGCAGCCGTTTTCATGGCTGCCTCGGAGGACGTGCGTCGTCTGCTCCATCAGTTTGCCGCTGGATTCCTCAAGGAACCAAGCCCTGAGGTGATGGACCAGCTGCGGCGCATTCTTGAGGCAGAGGTCGAGAACACCCTCTCGCCGCCCGAGGAAGATGCCGAGGCCATGCTGGACGCGGCACTCGCGCAAGAGGCTGCCGCAATGGCAATCCACGAGGCAGCGCCCGTCCCGGAAGTTCAGGCCGATGTACCTGTCCCGGATGATTCTGTTCCGGCCCACCCTGTGGTGCAGCCGGGTCATGTGGCGCCGGCCCTCTCGGTCGTGGCACGGGACCAGGACCAGCATGTGGACGATGCCATCGCCCATGCGGTGGCCCTGGGTAACGACGTGGATGACGATATCGATGCCATCGACGTCATCGACCCGGACCTTTTCCCGATCTTCGAAGAAGAAGCGCAGGAACTCCTTCCACAGCTCGGCGGTGCATTGCGCCAATGGGCCTCTCGCCCGGACAACACCGGTGCGCGCAACGAAGTGCTGCGAGCGCTTCACACCCTCAAGGGCAGCTCCCGGCTTGCCGGGGCCATGCGCCTGGGCGAAATGGCGCACCGGCTCGAGTCCGCCATCGAATCGCTGGATGCGGAGACGGTCACATCGGAACAGATCGAACCGCTGCAGGCAAGCTTTGACGGTTTGCAAGCCAACTTCGACGCGCTGCGTGCGATTGGGCAAAGTTCTGCCGACACAGTCGTGGCCCTGCCGGTGGCGCCCGCCGAGAAGTCGCTGCCGGACCTCGCCGATGCCAATGCATCGCAGAGCGTGTCTGCGGCCGCCCCTGCGCCAGCACCTGCAAGGCTGCCGGCACCTACGCAACTGGGGCCGTTGCGCGCCGCTGCCAGCCAGTCGGTTCGCGTACGTGCGCAACTGCTGGATCGTCTCGTCAACCAGGCGGGCGAAGTCATGATCAGCCGCTCGCGCCTCGATGTGCGGCTGGGCCAGTTCCGCAGCTCGCTGAGCGACCTGTCGGGCAATCTGGATCGCCTGCGCCAGCAGTTGCGGGACATCGAGGTTCAGGCTGAATCGCAGATGCAGTCGCGTCTGGCGCTGTCCAAGGACTCGGCTGCCGGATTCGACCCCCTGGAGTTCGACCGTTTCACCCGCGTGCAGGAATTGACGCGCATGATGGCCGAGTCGGTCAACGACGTGGCCACCGTGCAGCGCAACCTGCAGCGCGCCATGGAAGGTGCCGAAGACGACCTGATTGCCCAGGGCCGTCAGGCGCGCGAATTACAGCGCGATCTGCTGCGCACCCGCATGGTGGAGTTCGAGGGCATTGCCGAGCGCCTGTATGCCGTGGTCCGTCAGGCATCCAAGGAAACCGGCAAGCAGATCAAGCTGGACATCACTGGCGGCTCCATCGAGATGGACCGCGGCGTGCTGGACCGCATGACCCCGGCTTTCGAACACCTTTTGCGCAACTGCGTGGCCCACGGCATCGAGCAGCCCGATGTGCGTACCGCTGCCGGCAAGCCCGCCACCGGCACCATCACCGTCGACCTGCACCAGGAAGGCAACGATGTGTCTGTGGAGTTCCGCGACGATGGCGCCGGCCTGGATCTGCCGCGTATCCGCGAAAAGGCACTGTCGCAAGGGATTGTTGGCCCCGACGTCGCGCTCAGTGACGCCGATGCCGCCAACCTCATCTTCATGCCGGGTTTCTCGACAGCGTCGGAGGTAACCGGGCTGGCTGGTCGCGGGATCGGCATGGACGTGGTTCGTGCAGAAATCAATGCGCTGGGCGGCCGGATCGAGACTTCGACCGAGGCGGGCAAGGGCGCTGCGTTCCGCATGGTTCTGCCGCTCACCACCGCTGTGACCCAGGTGGTGATGCTGCGTGCGGGTGAGCTGGCCATTGGGGTGCCTGCGAGTGTGGTCGAGATTGTGCGTCGCACCCCAGCGGCCGATTTGCAGGAGGCTTACCGTACGGGCTACTTCGACGACGGCACGGAGAAGGTGCCGTTCTTCTGGTCGGGCGCGCTGCTGCAGGCATCGACCCGAAGCAGTGAGCCTGGTGGGAAGACCCGTCCTGTCGTCATCTTCCGAAGTGCGTCGCAACGCATTGCCATGCACGTCGATGAAGTGCTGGGCAACCAGGAAGTGGTGGTGAAGAACCTCGGGCCACAGCTGTCCCGTCTGCCTGGCCTGGCCGGCATGTCGGTACTTGCTTCCGGTGCGGTGGTTCTGATCTACAACCCGGTGGCCCTGGCGACGGTGTATGGCGATCAGGTGCGTGCAGCCAGCGTGGCCTTGCCGCCTGCGCAGGATGCCGAAAGCCCATCCACCGGAAAGCCTGCAAGCGCTACTGCGCTGGCGGGTCCAAGCCAGGTGCCCCTTGTGCTGGTGGTGGACGATTCCATCACGGTGCGCCGCGTCACGCAGCGTCTGCTGCAGCGCGAAGGTTACCGGGTGGCACTGGCCGCCGATGGCCTGCAGGCGCTGGAGCGGCTGCAGGAAGAGCGTCCGACCGTGGTGCTGTCCGACATCGAAATGCCGCGCATGGACGGCTTCGACCTGGCCCGCAACATCCGCGCCGATGGTGCACTGCGCGACCTCCCGATCATCATGATTACCTCGCGTATCGCCGAAAAGCACCGTGAGCATGCCATGGAGCTGGGCGTCAACCACTACCTGGGCAAGCCGTACTCGGACGAAGAGCTGCTCAGTCTGATCCAGCACTACGCCCGGCTTGCGGCAGCGGTAGAGGCCTGAACGACCCATACCGAGCCAGCTCTGTAGCGCCATATTCGACGGTTCACGAGGGCCTGTCCTGCGGGGCAGGCCCTTGACGTTTGTGGAGCGCCGAAACGCGCACATCCAGTGCGTCGGCCATTCACAAGGCCCAAGGCCCCGCTTCAATCTGAGGAAGATGCATGAAATCGACCCCCGCAGCACCTGTGATACCTGATCCACGTCTGCTGGCGTGCCTTGCCGTCGTGGTGCGCGAGCGGGCATCGGATCTGTTTTTGATGGCGGGCGCCACGCCCACCATCAAACGCCAGGGCCTGTTCGTGCCACTGGGCAGGCAGCTGCTCACGCCCGACGCGGTCCGGCAGCTGGCCTATTCGATCCTGCGGCCCGAGCAGCGGCACGAATTCGAGACCACGATGGAGTGCGACCTGTCCATCGACACGCCCGACGGTGAGCGTTTTCGCGTGAACGTTCACATGCAGCGCGGCCAGGTGGGCATGGTCATTCGCCATGTGGTGTCCTCCATCCCGGGGCTGGACGAGCTGGGCCTGCCGCCAGTGCTCAAGAAGCTGGCGTTCCTCAAGCGCGGACTGGTGCTCACGGTGGGCGCTGCGGGGTCTGGCAAGACCACCACGCTGGCGTCCTTGCTGGACCACCGCAATGCCAACACCGGCGGGCACATCCTCACGGTGGAAGACCCGATCGAGTACCTGCACACGCACAAGAAATCGCTCATCACGCAGCGTGAGGTGGGCCTGGACACGCGCTCATACGACGAAGCGTTGCGCCGGGCCATGCGCGAGGCGCCGAACGTCATCATGATCGGCGAGATCCGTGACCGCGCCACCATGCAGCACGCGCTGCACTACGCCGAATCCGGCCACCTGTGCGTATCCACGCTGCACGCCAACAACGCCAACCAGGCCGTGCAGCGCATCCTCAACTTCTTCCCGGAAACCGCACAGCGCCAGCTGCTCATGGACCTCTCGCTCAACCTGAGTGCGGTGGTCGCGCTGCGCCTGGTCCCCGGACTGGCGGGTCAGCTTGTGCCCGCCACCGAGATCATGCTGCTCACGCCCTTCGTGGCCGAGCTGATCCAGAAGGGGCAGATCGACGAGCTCAAGACGGCCATCGTGCGGAGCGGCGAGCAGGGCATGTGCAGCTTCGACCAGTCGCTGCTGGCCATGGTGGATGCGGGATCGATCTCGCCGGAAGAGGCCATCGCCCATGCCGACAATCGCACCGATGTCAGCCTGCGCCTGCGCCTGGCGGCTGGCAATTCGTTCGAGATTGCCGGCATGCGCATGACGGAGCCCGCGCGCGAGGCGGAGCCGATCACCCGGTATTGACCCAAGGTAACGGGCCCGGGCAAGGCCGTGGTCGTCGCGACGACGGCCGCTGCCCTGCTACCCCGCCACCTGCTTGACCACCGCATACCGCTGCAGCGTCTTCTGGCGCGCAGCGTCATGGTCGACCACGGGCAGCGGATAGTCCCGCCCCAGCGTGATGCCGGCCACCTGAAGATCCAGCGGGCGTGCCGCCCAGGGCGCGTGCAGGGCGGGTGTGGGCAGCGCCGCCAGCTGCGGCAGATAGCGGCGGATGAACTTGCCCTCCGGGTCGAACTTCTGGCTCTGGCTCACTGGGTTGAAGATGCGGAAGTACGGCTGGGCATCGCAGCCGCTGGAGCTGGCCCACTGCCAGCCCCCGTTGTTGGCGGCCAGGTCAAAGTCGTTGAGTTGCCTGGCAAAGTACCGCTCGCCCCAGCGCCAGTCGATGCCCAGGTCCTTGACGAGAAAGCTGGCCACCACCATCCGCAGGCGGTTGTGCATGTAGCCCGTCTGGTTGATCTGCGCCATGGCCGCATCCACCAGCGGATAGCCTGTGCGCCCCTCGCACCAGGCGGCAAACAGCGCTTCGGCCTGTGGCCCGGCTTCCCACTGGATCGCGTCATAAGCGGGCTTGAAACTGCGCTCTGCGACGTGCGGATGGTGGTGCAGGATCTGAAAATAGAAGTCGCGCCAGATCAGCTCGCTCAGCCACGTGCTGGCGCCGGCACTGCCCGACTGCATGCGGCTGTGCGCCGAGCGGGCCAGCAGGCGTGGCGATACCGTGCCAAAGCGCAGGTGCACGCTCAGGTAGCTGGGTCCCTTCACGGCCGGGAAGTTGCGCGTGTCTTCGTAGCGGTCGATGCGGTCCAGGAAATCCTTGAACAGCGCCTGCCCGCCCGTGCTGCCCGTGGGCAGTTTCAGCTCCGAAAGGCCTGCCGGCTCAAACCCGAGTTCCGTGAGCGTGGGCACGGGCCGGCACCGGGCTTGCGGCAGGGGTGCGAGCCGGTGGGCCAGGGGTGCCACAGGCAACTCGGCCAGCACTTGCGCGTCGGCCTTCTTGAGCCATGCGTTCTTGTACGGCGTGAATACGCTGTACGGCGAGGCCGACTGCGTGAGCACCTCGCTGCGCTCCAGCACCATGTGGTCCTTGAAGGTATGGAACGCCCGGCCCGCCGCAGCCAGCCGCGTGCGCACCAGTGCATCGCGGGCCAGGGCCTGGGGTTCGTCGTCATGGTTGGCAAATACTGCCTGCGCGCCCAGCTCTGCTGCCAGGGCTGGCACCGCTTGTGCCGCCAGGGCGTGTTGCACTATGAGCCCGCCCGTGCCCTGGGGTGACAGGGAGCGCAGCGTGGCGTCCAGTTCCACCAGCGTCTCGCGCAGGAACTCCACCCGACGGTCCTGGCGCGGCAGGTCGTCCAGAATCTCCGTGTCGAACACAAAGACGCAATGCACCTGCTGGCACTGGTTCAGGGCATGGTGCAGGGCGGCCTGGTCGTCGGCCCGCAGGTCGCGGCGGAACCAGACCAGGCCACAGAGGTACGGGGTAGGGGAAGAGGGGGGCGCCATGTTCGCCGTTAAAATTGAAGGATGTCTTCTGATTCTGCGCCCATGAACCTCACGCATCATTTCCTGATTGCGATGCCCGGTCTGGAAGATGAGTCTTTCGCGCGCAGTGTCATCTACCTGTGCGAGCACAGCGAACGCGGCGCGCTCGGCCTCATCATCAACAAGCCGACCGATATCACCCTCAAGGGCCTGTTCGACAAGGTGGACCTTTCCCTGCGGCGCGAGGACCTGAGCCGCGAGCCCGTGTTCCAGGGCGGGCCGGTGCAGACCGAGCGCGGCTTTGTGTTGCACGAACCCATGCTGATGAACAAGGCCGAGACCGACGAATCCGCCTACGCATCGACCATGACCATCCCCGGCGGGCTGGAGATGACCACCTCCAAGGACGTGCTCGAAGCATTGTCCACCGGCGCAGGGCCGCGGCGGGTGCTGATCACCCTGGGCTATTCATCGTGGGGCGAAGGGCAGCTTGAATCCGAGTTGGCCGAAAACGCCTGGCTTACCGTGGGCGCCGATCTTTCGGTGATCTTCGACACCCCCGTGCCCGAGCGTTACGACCGGGCTCTGGCGCTGCTGGGCCTCAAGGCCTGGATGCTGTCGCCCGAAGCGGGGCACGCATGACCGGCCTGCCCGTTCAGCCGGCTGTTTCTGCGCATTTCCAGACGTTTCTCGCTTTCGACTTTGGCCTCAAGCGCACGGGTGTGGCTTCGGGCAACCGCATGCTGCGCAGTGCCACGCCGCAGCCCACCATCAAGGCCGAGGGCGATGCCCGCTTTGTGCAGGTGGCCCAGCGCATCAAGGAATGGCAGCCCGATGCCCTGGTGATCGGCGTGCCTTACCACCCCGATGGCGCCAGCCACGAGAACACCGAGCGCGCGCTCAAGTTCGGGCGCCAGCTGCGCGGACGCTTCGGGTTGCAGGTGTTCGAGGTGGACGAGCGCTACAGCACCACCGAGGCAATCTCGGGGGGCGCCAAGGATGCAGACGCCGCGTCGGCCTGCATCATCCTGGAACAGTTTTTGAGGAATCTTCCATGAGCCATCCTTCCCATCCAGCGGCCAGCGTGGGGGCTCTGGCCCTCGACGCCGAGGCGCTGTACAGCGAGCTGCTGCGCGGCGTGCGCAGCATGCTCACGCCCACCACGCGCCTTGCAGGCATTGCCTCCGGCGGCGCCTGGCTGGCCGAGCGCCTGCAAAAGGACCTCGGCCTGCAAGGGCCTGCCGGCGTGCTGTCGTCGGTGATGCACCGCGACGACTTTGCCCAGCGCGGTCTTTCGGCCAGCGCGCAGACATCGCTGCCGTTTGATGTGAATGGCGCCGACGTGCTGGTGCTCGACGACGTGCTCTACACCGGCCGCACCATCCGCGCCGTGCTCAACGAGCTGTTCGACTACGGCCGCCCCGCCAGCGTGCGCCTGGCGGTGCTGGTGGACCGAGGCGGCCGCGAGCTGCCGGTACAGGCCGACTTTGCCGCGGCGCGCGTGGCCCTGCCCGCTGCGCAGTCGCTGGCCCTGGCCCGTGATGACGCCAGTGGCAACTTCCAATTCCAAGTCCAGGACAAAGACTAAAGAGGCCCGACCGTGCTGCACAAGCGCAATCCCCAACTCAACAAGAACGGCGAGCTGATCCACCTGCTCTCCATCGAGGGCCTGCCGCGCGACATCGTCACGCACATCCTCGACACCGCCGCCAACTTCGTGAGCGTGAACGACCGCGAAGTGAAGAAGGTGCCTCTCTTGCGCGGCAAGAGCGTGTTCAACCTGTTCTTCGAAAACAGCACGCGCACGCGCACCACGTTCGAGATCGCGGCCAAGCGGCTGTCGGCCGACGTGCTTAACCTGGACATCGCGCGCAGCTCGGCCAGCAAGGGCGAGTCGCTGCTGGACACCATCGCCAACCTGAGCGCGATGGCGGCTGACCTGTTCGTGGTGCGGCACAGCGAGTCGGGCGCGCCCTACCTGATCGCGCAGCATGTGGCGCCCCACGTGCACGTGATCAACGCTGGCGATGGCCGCCATGCCCACCCCACGCAGGGGCTGCTCGACATGTACACCATCCGCCACTACAAAAAGGACTTTGCCAACCTCACTGTGGCCATCGTGGGAGACGTGCTGCACTCGCGCGTGGCGCGCTCGGACATCCACGGCCTCACTACCCTGGGTTGCGCCGAAGTGCGTGTGGTGGGCCCGCGCACCCTGGTGCCGTCGGACATGGCGCAGATGGGTGTGCGCGTGTGCCACACGCTCGAGGAGGGCATCAAGGATGCCGATGTGGTCATCATGCTGCGCCTGCAGAACGAGCGCATGAGCGGTGCGCTGCTGCCATCGAGCCAGGAATACTTCAAGAGCTTCGGTCTCACACAGGAAAAGCTGCAACTGGCCAAGCCCGATGCGATCGTCATGCACCCCGGTCCCATCAACCGCGGCGTCGAGATCGACTCCGCCGTGGTCGATGGCAAGCAGAGCGTGATCCTGCCGCAGGTGACGTTTGGCATTGCGGTGCGGATGGCGGTGATGTCCATCGTTGCCGGAAACGAGGCATGACCCCCGAAGCAGTGTCCCCCCTGTGCCGCTTCGCGTCATCCCCCCAAGGGGGGACGCCACCCCTGGCCCGGCGAAGCCGGTTCCACGGTGGCACTGGCATTCGGTCGGCTGTGGTGCGAAGGGCTCGGGAAATATCACGTGATGTGATTGCTATGTTTTTGATAGCTGTAGATGCTTATAAATCAAGCGCTAGCAGCCAATTTGGCTTGAAATCATGAAAATATTGATCCAGAACGGCCGTGTGATCGACCCCGCCTCGGGCCTTGACCAGACCTGCGACATCGCCGTGGCGGCCGGGCGCATCGTGGGGCTGAACCGCACGCCGGCCGACTTTGCGCCGGCGCGGGTGATTGACGCCAGCGGCTGCATCGTGCTGCCCGGCCTGGTGGACCTGGCCGCACGCCTGCGCGAGCCCGGCCACGAGCATGAAGGCATGCTCGAATCCGAAATGGCCGCCGCGGTGGCCGGCGGCGTGACCAGCCTGGTCTGCCCGCCCGACACCGACCCGGTGCTCGACGAGCCCGGCCTGGTCGAAATGCTCAAGTTCCGCGCCGAGAAGCTGCACCAGTCGCGCCTGTTCCCGCTGGGTGCGCTCACCCGCAACCTGGCTGGCGAAGTGCTGACCGAGATGGCCGAGCTGACCGAATCCGGCTGCGTGGGCTTTGGCCAGGCCGAGGTGCCGCTGGCGAGCACGCAGGTCATGCAGCGCGCGCTGCAGTACGCGGCCACCTTTGGCTACACCGTGTGGCTGCGTCCGCAAGAGATGCACCTGGGCAAGGGCGTGGCCGCCAGCGGCCCACTGGCCACGCGGCTGGGCCTCTCGGGCGTGCCGGTGGCGGCAGAGACCATTGCGCTGCACACCATCTTTGAGCTGCTCAAGACCACCGGTGCTCGCGTGCACCTGTGCCGCATCAGCAGCGCTGCGGGCGTGGAGCTGCTGCGCCGCGCCAAGGCCGAGGGCCTGAAGGTCACTGCCGATGTGAGCATCAACTCGTTGCACCTCACCGATATCGACATCGGCTTTTTTGACAGCCGTGCCCGCCTGTCGCCGCCGCTGCGCCAGCAGCGCGACCGCGATGCACTCAACGCCGCGCTGGCCGACGGCACCATCGATGCACTGGTGTCAGACCACAACCCTGTGGACGAAGACGCCAAGACCCTTCCGTTTGCCGAAGCAGAGCCGGGCGCCACCGGCCTGGAGCTGTTGCTCAGCCTGGCGTTGAAGTGGTCACAGGACAGCGGCATTCCGCTGCAGCGCGCCATGGCCGTCGTCACGTCGGAGCCCGCACGCGTGCTGGGCAACGCCCTGGGCACGCTGCAGGCCAGCGTGGGCCAGATCGTGGAAGGCGGCGTGGGCGACCTGTGCATTTTTGACCCGCACGCCGCGTGGACGGTGCAGGCCGACGCCCTGCGCAGCCAGGGCAAGCACACGCCATTTTCCGGCTATGAAGTGCCTGGCCAGGTCCGCACGACGCTGGTGGGTGGCCAGGTGGCCTTTGACCGGTAGCGTGGTGCGCGTCTTGGCCTTGGTGCAGGTTGCCGGGGGCGAACCTTGTCGCGCGGCAGCCATCACCGGGGTGGCACGCGTCCGCATCGCGGTTGACCAACTCTGCAGGGCATGGGCATGAAGCATCTGCGCGCGTGCTGGCGCTTGCTGCGCCTGCTGGGGCACATCGGCAAGGGGCTTTGGATCGTGGCGCTGCGGTTTCCGGCGCTGCCCCCTGACCAGCAGCATGCCCATGTGCAGGCCTGGTCGGTGCAATTGCTCGCCCACGCAGGCATCCAGCTGCGCATTGAAGGCCGTCCGCCGTTGACAGGGCCGGTGATGCTGGTGGCCAACCATCTTTCATGGCTGGACATCCCGGTGATGCACGCTGCGCGTCACTGCCGTTTTGTCTCCAAATCGGACGTACAGGGCTGGCCGCTGATCGGTACTTTGGCCACGGCAGCGGGCACCCTGTACATCGAGCGCAGCTCGCGCCGCGATGCGCTGCGCATGGTGCGCTCGATGCAGGAAGCGCTGGAGCGCGGCGAGGTGCTGGCCGTGTTCCCGGAAGGCACCACGGGCGACGGTCGAGCGATGCTGCCGTTTCATGCCAACCTGCTGCAGGCTGCGGTGATGGCTGGCGCGCCAGTGCAGCCGGTAGGCCTGCGATTTGCCGACCAGGCCACAGGCGCCACCAGCTTTGCGCCCAGCTACATTGGTGACGAAACGCTGGTGGGGTCCATCTGGCGCACGCTGTGTGCGCCCCCCATCGAGGCGGTGGTGCACTATGGCGTGCCCGAGGTGGCCGACGGCCGCGACCGCCGTGCCTGGGCCCAGCACCTGCACGCCGTGGTGGATAGGTTGCGGCAGGCCTGACGCCGTTGCGCGGGTCCGGACTCGCGTGGCCACGTTGTGAGTCGGTGCCGGCTTTGGTGAGCCTGTGGTTGCTGCGGTGTGCCTTTTGAGGTGTGCCTTTCAGGCACTCCGCCGCCGGGCCGGCTGCCCAAGGGGGCGGCCGCAAAGCACAAAGCCCTGTGCATGCTCCCGTTTCCCCGTACGGCCCACAATGTGTTTCCTCCAGGGGCGTCACGCCCCCGGGGTGTCGCGCGTGTTGCGTCTTCCACCCGTTGCTTCCCGGCCGATCCACCGATGCCGTTCACTCCTTTGCCCGTTGTATTGCCTTCGCAAGGCCTTCGCACGCTGTGCCCGCCACCCCGGGGTGCGGGCTTGCGCAGCGCGTCATCGGCGTTGGCGGCAGTCGCCGCCTTGCTCGCTGCCTTCTCCACGACAGGTGTCTTCGCGGCGGATGGCGTACCGGACGGCGGCGCGCTGGCACCCGTGGTCGTCACCGGCGGGAGCGGCTGGCGCAGCGGCTGGCTGTCGCCGGGTTCGGTCGATGTGGTCGATGGCGAGGAACTGCGCGCCGGGCAGCTGCAGGTCAATCTCTCGGAAGGGCTGGGCCGTGTGCCTGGACTGGTGGTGAGAAACCGCAACAACTACGCGCAGGACCTGCAGATCTCTGTGCGCGGTTTTGGCGCCCGGGCACCATTTGGTGTGCGCGGTGTGCGTTTGTATGTGGACGGCATTCCCGCGACGGCGCCCGATGGCCAGGGCCAGGTGGCGCATTTCCCGCTGGGCAGTGCCGACCGCATCGAGGTGGTGCGCGGCCCGTTTTCGGTGCTCTATGGCGCATCGGCCGGCGGCGTGGTGGCGCTGTACACGCAAGACGGCCAGCGCCCGGGCGAGTGGCGCAGCGGCCTGGCAGCCGGTGCCGATGGCCTGTGGCGGCTGTCCACCCAGGTCAGCGGGCAAACGGGTACCGGCGCCACGCCCGGCTGGTCATACACGCTGGAAGCCAGCCGCTTTGCCACCGACGGGCAGCGGCCGCAGTCGGCGGCATCGCGCAGCACGGCCAACCTCAAGCTGTCGCGCACCGACGAGCAGGGCGGCCGCACCGTGCTGGTCTACAACCAGCACACCAGCCGCGCGCAAGACCCGCTGGGCCTGACCCGTGCCGAGTGGGCTGCCGACCCCGGCGGCACCACGTCCGCCGCCACGCTCTTCAACACGCGCAAGACCGTGGGGCAGAGCCAGCTGGGGCTGGCGTGGGAGCAACCCCTGGGCCAGGGGCACCGGCTGGAACTGATGCTGTACGGCGGCGAGCGCGATGTAGTGCAGTTCCAGGCCATTCCGGTGGCTGCGCAGCAGCCGGCGGGCAGCGCGGGCGGGTTGATCGACCTGGCACGCCAGTACGGCGGCATGAATGCCCGCTGGCGCCTGGAGCGCAGTGTGGAGGGCGGTGACCTTAGCCTGGTGGCCGGGCTGGCCGCCGATGTGCAGAGCGAGGACCGCCGCGGTTATGAGAACTTTGCGGGTACTGAACTGGGCGTGCAGGGCCGCCTGCGGCGCGACGAGACCAACCGTGCCAGCACCGCCGATCCGTATGTGCAGGCGCAGTGGCGCACGGCTGCGACCACGCTCACGGCGGGGTTGCGGCATTCCGGCGTGCGGTTCGCATCGGCCGACCGCTATGTGGCGCCCGCCAACCCCGACGACAGCGGGGCGGTGCGCTACAGCGGCCTGAGCCCCATGCTGGGTGTGCGCCGCGAGCTCACGCCCGGGCTGCAGGCCTTTGCCAGCGTGGGGCGCGGGTTCGAGACCCCCACGCTCAACGAGGTGGCCTACCGCACCTCAGGCCAGACCGGGCTGAATGCCGCGCTGACCGCATCGCGCAGCCTGAGCGCCGAGATGGGCCTGCGAGGCCGCCACGGCGGCGGGCAGTGGAGCGCCACGCTGTTTGAAACCCGCACGCGCGACGAGATCGTGGTGCTTTCCAACACCGGCGGCCGGTCTACCTTTCAGAACGCGGGGCGCACGCGACGCCAGGGGCTGGAGCTGGCCGGTGTGTGGCAGTGGGGGCCGGTGACGGTGACACCTGCCTTCACCTGGATGGACGCGCATTACCGCGACGGCTTTCGCACCTGCACCGCCGCGCCGTGCGCCAGCCCCTCGGTGCCGGTGGCCGCGGGCAACCGCCTGCCCGGGCTGGCGCGGCAGCAGGCTTACCTGCAACTGGCCTGGGAGCCGGGCTGGGCAGGCACCGTGGTCACGCTGGAGGCCACCCACACGGGCCGCATGGCGGTCAACGATGCCAACACCGAGTTCGCGCCCGCCAGCACGCTGGTCAACCTGGGGCTGCGCCTGGAACAAAAGCTGGGTGCGTGGACGCTGCGCGAGTTCGTGCGCATCGACAACGCCACCAATCGGCGCCCTGTGGGCTCGGTCATCGTCAACGAGGGCAATGGCCGCTTCTACGAGCCTGGGGGCCGGCGTGCGGCCTTTGTGGGCGTGGAGCTGGCCCGGCCGCTCTGGTAGCTGCGCTGAAACGGTCAGCGGTGCCGCGGCGTCAGGCGGCCGACTGCGCCGCGCGCGGGAAGGTCACCACATGGTCTACCTGCGCGCGGATGCCGATCCATTCGCCCACGGCATGGTCATGGTGGCTGGGCACATGGGCCAGCACCGCGTGGCCGCTGGCCAGGCGCAGCGTGTACAGAAACTCCGACCCGCGAAACGACTTGCGCACGATCTGCGCCTTCACGGCCGCGTGGTCGTCATGGACGATGTCGTCCGCGCGCAGCAGCACGTCGCACTCACCCTCGGGGTAGCTGCTGGGCAGGGGGCATTCGTGCAGGTCGGTCAGCTCGCCCAGCGGTGTCTGCGCCACCACGTTGTTGCCGCGCTGCACCAGCGTGGCGGGGGCAAACACGCCGTGGCCGATGAAGTCGGCCACAAAGCGGGTGGCAGGGCGGTGGTACAGCGTGTACGCATCGTCCCACTGGTGCAGGTGGCCCTCGTGCATCACGCCAATCACGTCGCCGATGGCAAAGGCCTCGAACTGGTCGTGTGTGACGAAGAGGGCGGTGGCACCGGCGGCTTTCAGAATGCCGCGCACCTCGTGGGCCAGGCGCTCGCGCAGGTCCACGTCGAGGTTGGAAAAGGGTTCATCGAGCAGCATGAGCTGCGGGCGGGGCGCCAGCGCCCGGGCCAGGGCCACGCGCTGCTGCTGGCCGCCCGAGAGTTCGTGCGGGTAACGGTTCTCGCTGCCCTCCAGGCCGACGAGGTGCAGCACTTCGCGCACGCGGGCGGCCTGCTCGGCGCGGGGTAACTGGTGGATGCCAAAGGCCACGTTGCGGCCCACGCTCAGGTGCGGGAACAGGGCGTAGTCCTGGAACACCATGCCAATGCGGCGCTGCTCGGGCGGCACGCTCAGCGTGGCACTGCTGACCAGCCCTTTGGTCAGCCGGATCTCGCCCCCGGTCACGCGTTCCAGGCCCGCCACGGCGCGCAGCAGCGTGGTCTTGCCGCAGCCCGAAGGCCCGATGAGCACGCCGATATCGCCCGCGTGCAGGCCCAGCGTCACGCCCTGCACGGCGGCCTGGCTGCGGCCTGCGTAGCGCACTTCGAGTTGGGAGACCTCAAGAAACATCACTGCATTTTAGGCGGGTGTTCTGAATGCTTAAAATTCGCATTTGCATTCCTGAGCGCTGCGTGGCACCTGCCAGCGGCCGGCATGCGTCCTGTTCCCTGCCGAGCCTTCCCCCTTGCGCCCCATCTCCATCGCCTTTCGCACCGTGCTGCTGATCCTGTTCGCGGGATTCCTGGCGCTGCCCGTGCTGGCCGTGCTGGCATCGTGGCTGCCCTGGGGCCAGGGCGACGGTCAGGCCGGGCAGATCCTGCGCGAAATGGCGGCTACCGTGCTGCCGCGCTATGCGGGCACCACGCTGTGGCTGGCGCTGCTGGTGGCGGCGGGCGCAGCGGTGGTGGGCACCTGCACCGCGGCGGCGGTCACGCTGTTTGATTTTCCGGGCCGGCGCACGTTTGAATGGCTGCTGCTGCTGCCGCTGGCCATGCCCGCCTATGTCACGGCGTATGCGTACACCGATTTCCTGCAGTTCAGCGGGCCGCTGCAGGTCGGCCTGCGCAGCACCTTCGGGCTGGAGGGGCGCGTGCTGCCCGAGATCCGCAGCCTGGGTGGGGCGGTGTGGGTGTTCATCTTCAGCCTGTACCCGTATGTGTACCTGCTGGCGCGCACCGCGCTGGGCGAGCGCGCCGCGCACCTGATGGAGGCCGCCCGCCTGCTGGGCGCGCCGCTGCCGCGCCGCATTCGTGCCGTGGCGTTGCCGCTGGCGCGCCCGGCCGTGGCCGCCGGTGTAGCCCTCGTGCTCATGGAAACCCTGGCCGACTTCGGCGTCTCCAGCTACTTCGGCATCCAGACCTTTACCACCGGCATCTACAAGGCCTGGCTGTCCATGGACAACCGGCTGGCTGCCGCGCAGCTGGCCACCATGCTGCTGGTGGTCGTGCTGATGCTGCTGCACCTGGAGCAGCGCGCCCAGCAGCGCATGCGCTTTGCCACCGGCGGCGGGCGGGCGGGCTCGGCCGAGGCGCAGCCGCTGGCGCTGCGGGGCGGGCGCCGCTGGCTGGCCTGGGCCGTCTGCGCCTTGCCAGTGCTCATGGGTTTTGTGGCCCCCGTGGCCTTCATGCTGCGGCCGCTGGCGGCCGACTGGTCGGCCCTGCCGTGGGAGCGCTTCATGGAATGGGCCTGGCACAGCGTGCGCCTGGGCGGCATCACGGCCACGCTGGCCGTGCTAGCGGCCCTGACGCTGGCCTTTGCCCTGCGCCGCCGTCCTGATCCGGTCACCCGCGGCGTGGTGCGGCTGGCCAGCCTGGGCTACGCCGTACCGGGCGCGGTGATCGTGGTGGGGCTGCTGCTGCCGGTGGGCTGGCTCCAGGCGGCGGTGCCGCACTGGGGTGTGGGCGCCCTCGTCACTGCCACCAGCTTTGGCATCGTGTGGGCCTACCTGGTGCGCTTTTGCGCCGTGGCGCTGCAGTCGGTCAACAGCGGTTACGCGCGTATTCCGGCCAGTCTGGATGACTCGGCCCGCATGCTGGGCGTGGGCAGCGTGGGCCTGATGTCGCGCGTGCACTGGCCGCTGCTCAAGCGCTCCACCGCCGCAGCCGCGCTGCTGGTGTTTGTGGATGTGATGAAGGAGCTGCCCGCCACCATGGTGCTGCGCCCCTTCAACAGCGACACGCTGGCGGTGGTGGCCTACCAGCTGGCGCGCGACGAGCGCCTGGGCGAGGCGGCCCTTCCATCGCTGGCGCTGGTGGCGGTGGGGCTGGTGCCGGTGATCCTGCTGAGCCGCACCTTGCGCAGCCGGTGATCCGGCAGCGCTGAATTCAAGACAAAAAACCAGTCCAGGGCTTGATCCGTATCATTTTATTGCTATTCAATAAATAGCATCTGGCGGTGGGTGCGGTAAAACGAATCCCGCAATGAAAAAGCCGCCCTGCGGCGGCTTGCGGATGACCCTGGTGGGCTCACTCGCTCCAGTCGGAATGCTTCTCGCAGACCTTGTTGGTTTCCTTGCCCTTGCGCGTTTCGGCAAAGCGCACCAGGTTGCCCTTGAAGTCGTCCGGCGTTTCGTTCCACATGCAGGTGCACCAGGCCTGTGCCTTGGTCTGGCCGCGCACGGGGCTGGGTTCGTTGCCGCCTTCGTACAGGCGGTCTGCGTACACCAGGCACTGGGCATATTGCATGTCGCCCATGGGCGGGCGGTTGTAGCCGCCCTGTGCGAACGCGGCGGTGGTGGCGGTCAGCGCAAGGACTGCGGCTGCAAAGGCGTGGATTTTCATCATGGTGTGTCTCCCGGGGAGAGCTTGTGCGTTGGGTGGGCTGGCTGGACGGCAGGGGCTGCCATCGGCGTTGCGGCCCTTTGGGCCGTTTCGCTGCCGAGGCAGGCCCAGTGTAACGATGCGCAACCGAATCGGCGACGAAAACAGGGACGGCGTGCCACATGCGTTGTGTCGGCCCGCCTGCCTGGCCCAGGCGAGCGTCAGGCGGCGGGCTGGCGGGGCAGGCTGAGCGTGAACCGCGCGCCCTCGCCCACCTGCGACTGCACGGTGAGGGTGCCGCCCATCAGCGCCGCCAGTGCGCGCGACAGGGCCAGGCCCAGGCCCGTGCCGCCGTGCTGGTAGCTCACGCGGTCGTTGCCCTGGCGAAATTTCTCGAAGATGGTTTCGTGCAGGTGCGCCGGGATGCCGGGGCCTGAGTCGACCACATGAAAGCGCACCGCGTCGGGCGTGGCATCCACTTCAATGCGGACGGTGCCGGTGTCGGTGAACTTCATCGCGTTGGACAGCAGGTTGTTGAGCACCTGCTTGAGCCGGAGGCCATCGCACAGCAGCGATTCGGGCACGGCAGGGTCGATGTGCACGGTCAGCGCCAGCTGCTTGTTGGCGGCGGTGATGGCGAAGAAGTCGGCGGTGGACTGCACGGCCTCGGCCACGTTCTGCAGGGTGGGGGTGTGCGGCATGGCCCCCGCCTCCACCTTGGCCAGGTCCAGGATTTCGGTGAGCAGGCTGTTGAGGTGGTCGGCCGCCTTGCGGATCAGCCCGGCCTGTTCCTTGAAGCGCGGCTGCTCCAGGCGCATCTCCATCAGCTCCGAAAACCCGCGGATGCTGGTCAGCGGCGTGCGCAGCTCGTGCGAGATGGCGGCCAGAAACTCCGTCTTGGCCTGGCTGGCGGACTGGGCCTGGGCCTCGCTGGCCCGCAGGGCCGCGTTGGTGCGTTCGAGCTTGCCCACGCTGCGCAGGAAGACGATGGCAGCCCAGATCACCGACAGGCTGAACAGCGCCGTGGTGAACACGGCCACGTTGCGGCTGCCGCGCCACTCCTGCATGGCCTCGTCGGTTCCGGTGGCTACAAACGTGAGCAGCGGGTACGCGCCCACGCGCCGGTAGGCGAAGATGCGTTCCACGCCGTCGAGCGGACTTTGCCGCACATAGTGGCCGCTCTCGCCCCACTCGTCGCGCGGATCCGCCGCGTTGCGCGCCACCACGGCGCCGATGCCCATGCTTTTGCCGCCGATGACCCGCGCACGCACGGCCCGGTCGTCGCCCACAAGGTTCACCACACCGGTTTCGCCCAGCTGCACCCGCCGGTACAAGTCTTCGAAATAATCCGGGTTCACCGATGCCACCACGATGCCCGCCAGCGGCCCCGTGCCGTCGGAGATGCGGCGCGACAGCTGGATGGTGGCCTTGCGCGACACCTTGCCCACCACCGCTTTGCCTACAAACAGGCCGCCGGCCGTGGTTTGCTCTTTTTCGGCCTGCAGCGGCTGCTCGCGCAGGTGCACCTTGACGTGCTCCCGTTCGGTCAGGTCCACATGGCCGGTTTTCTCGCCCGTGGGGTCGATGTTGCTCCCCACGAACCGGCCATCGGGGCCCACCAGCGAGAGCTGGGTCAGGATCTCGGGGGCCAGCCCGGTTTCGTTGGCCAGCCGCTTGAAATCAGCCTTGTCGAAGTCGTTGGCCAGCACTGCATCGCGCATGCGCAGCGTGGCCTGGTCTACCGTGGCCAGCACGCGCACCGTCTGCTCGGCCAGGATCAGCGCCAGATTGCTGTTTTGCCGCACCTGTGCATTCATCGCGTCCTGCCACGTCACGCGCAGCACGGTCACCACGGCGGCCCAAGCCAGCAGCAGGCCCAGCGCCGTCCCCACCATCACCATGGTGCGCAGCGGCGGCACCCCCTGGGCTGCGTGTTGCGCAGGCTGGCCCGGGCCTGGTGTGTTCATGGGGCCACCCACCCTGGTTGGCCCGCTGGCGAAGGGGCCGGCTCCACGGCTGTGATGCAGCCGCGCACGACCACCAGGCCGGCGCCAGGGCGCGGCGGTGCAACGGACCGGTGTGAGGGGCTGTGCGGATGGGTGTTCACGGGCGGCGATCGGGCGAGAGGGACACAGATTGGCGGGGCAGGGCAGGCCCGCGCATTCCATGGGGGTCCGGCGAAGCGGCATAACGATACCGCGACAAGGCCAGTATAGGTAAATGCAACAAAATGTATGACGGCTGGATCAAGTTTTGCCGACTTTCTTGCCCGTCCCATGCCGTCTTGTCGATCGGCGCGACACTGGGCGGCCAACATCACAGGGGAGCCAATGAAGTTCGTCGTTCTGGGTGCGGGTGCCGTGGGTTGTTATGTGGGCGGGCGCCTGGCGGCACAGGGCCAGCAGGTCTGCCTGGTGGGCAGGCCGCACGCGCTGGGGCCTTTGGCTGCGCAAGGCCTGCGCGTGACCGACCTGGATGGGTTTGACGCGCAGGTGCCCGCGCACCGCCTGCAGCTGGCGCACACGCTGGCCCACGCGGCCCCCGACCCCGGCAGTGTGGTGCTGCTGTGCGTCAAGACCGGGGCCACGCAAGGCGCCGCACGCGAGATCGCCGCCACCTGCGCGCCCGGTACCCCGGTGGTGTCGCTGCAAAACGGCGTGGACAACGTGGCCGCCATCGCGGCATGTGCGCCGGGCCTGCATGCGCTGGCGGGCATGGTGCCCTACAACGTGGTGCTGCGGGGGAATCATGTGCACCGCGCCACGGCCGGTGTGCTGCAGCTCGAGCGCGACCCCGTCACCACCCAAATGGCGCAGTGGCTCAACGCCGCGGGCCTGGCCACCGGTCTCCCGCAAGACATCCGCGCCGTGCAATGGGGCAAGCTGCTGCTCAACCTGAACAACCCGGTCAACGCGCTGTCGGACCTGCCGCTGCGCGACGAGCTGCTCGACCGCGACTGCCGCCGCGTGCTGGCCGCCCTGCAGACCGAGGCGCTGCAGGCCATGGCGGCCGCCGGCATTGCGCCCGCCCAGGTCGCGGCCGTGTCGCCCACCGTTCTGCCGCGCCTGCTGCGCCTGCCCAACTGGCTCTTCACCCGGATCGCACGGCGCATGCTGCAGATCGACGCCACGGCCCGCTCGTCGATGTGGGACGACCTGGAAGCCGGCCGCGTGACCGAGATCGATGCCATCTGCGGCGCGGTGGTGCGGCTGGCGGCGCAACATGGCCGGGCCGCACCGCTCAACGCCCGCATGTGCGATCTGCTGGCCGGGCCGCGCCAGCGCCTTGCCGGCGTGCAGATGCGGCAGCTGCTGGGGGTCTGAGCGCGGCACCCGCCGCGCAGCGCCCACTACAGTGTCGGCATGTCTGCTGCATCGCTCCACCGTTTCATCCCTTTCCTGGCCGTGCTCGGCTCCGTCACCGCGCTGGGCATCGGCACCTCATGGGCCAAGCAGTGGCTGTTTCCGGCGGTGGGCGCGCAGGGCACCACCGCCATCCGCGTGGGCCTGTCGGCCGTGCTGATGCTGCTGCTGTGGCGGCCCTGGCGCTGGCAGCTGTCGCGCGCCGATGCGCAGGCGATTGCACTGTACGGCGCGGCACTGGGTGGCATGAACCTGATGTTCTACATGTCGCTGCGCACGCTGCCGTTTGGCCTGGCGGTGGCCATCGAGTTCTCGGGCCCGCTGGCCGTGGCCATCTGGTCATCGCGCCGCGCGGTGGATTTTGTGTGGGTGGCGCTGGCCATGGCCGGGCTGGGCATGCTGCTGCCGCTGGGGCTCAACGGCAGCACGCTCGACCCGCTGGGCGTGGCCTATGCGCTGGCGGCGGCTGTGTTCTGGGCGCTGTACATCGTGTTCGGCAAGCGGGCGGGGCATCTGCACGCCGGGCATTCGGTGTCGCTCGGCCTGCTGGTAGCGGCGCTGGTGGTGGTGCCCGTGGGGGTGGCGCATGCGGGCGCGGCGCTGCTGACGCCCACCGTGCTGCTCATTGGCGTGGCCGTGGCCGCGGTATCGAGCGCCATCCCGATCACGCTGGAGATGATGGCCCTGAAGCGCCTGCCGAAGGAGGCCTTCGGCATCATGATCAGCATGGAGCCCGCCGTGGCCGCCGTGCTGGCCATGGCGCTGCTGGGCGAGCATTTGACGGCGCTGCAGTGGCTGGCCATCGGCTGTGTCGTGGCGGCGTCGATGGGCAGTGCCATGACGGCAGGGCGGAGGCAATTGCAGCCCGTCACAGCGGCGTGAGGCCGCTCGCCCGCAGGTCATGCGGGGCTGGATCGGCGAAACGTGGCAGGGGAAACGGGGATTGGAGCGGTGGCCTCGTCAGCAGAACAGCAGCGCCAGCAGGGCCACGTCTTCCGAGAGGTTCAGCAGAGCGTAGGTGGCCAGCCGGTGGGCCTGCACCAGCAACAGGCTGACGAGATCTTGCAGTGACATCGTCATATCAGCGGTTTGCTATGAAAATTATAGCTATTAGACGTTGCAGGACGTGCGCCAGGGGTCGTTTTGACCTCAAACCTGGTCCCCTCGACAGGAATCGAACCTGTATCTAGCGCTTAGGAGGCACTCGTTCTATCCATTGAACTACGAGGAGGTAGGCCGCCGCGCATTGTAGGGGCTGTGCAGGGTGTCGCTGCAGCGCCGCGCGGTCAGTCGTACTTCACGGTGTAGATGATGTCCACCGCGCTTTTTTGGCCCGTCTGGCCACGCAGCGTGAGGCGGCGGGTCAGGTCATAGAAGATGTACAGCGTGCCCAGCGTGCCCGACAGGCTGCGCTCGTAGGTCACGTACAGGTCCTGCGACAGGCGCTTGCCGAAGGTGAGGGCCGCGCCCGTGGCGTCCTGGCCGGTGCCCGGCCCCTTGAAGCCGATTTCATCAAGCCCCACGCGGCCTGCGATGTTGCCTGCGGTGTTGGTGTTGCCGCCGCGGCCCAGCAGGGCCAGCGCGGCCTGCTGCAGCACGGCGGCTTCGGCACCACCGGCGGCGGCATCGCGGCCCAGCACCACCCACGACAGCTTTTCGGCGTCGGGCAGCTCGGGGTCGGAATAAAGCCGCACGCGCGGGGCCTGGGCGCTGCCGGTCACCTGCACGCCCGCGCGCACCGCAATATTGGGCCGCAGCGCCAGTATGTCGAGCGAGGGGTTGTTGTACGGCCCGTTGAAGCGGATCAGCCCCGTTTCCACGTCCAGCATCTGGCCCCAGGCGCGGTAGCGGCCGGCCTCGGTGCGCACCTCGCCGGTCACGCGCGGCGGGCCGCCGGGCACGCTGGCGCTGCGCACCTTCACCTCGCCGGTCAGGCGCGTGGTGATGCCGTGGCCATGCAGCGCAAAGTCGTTGCCCAGGTTCACGGTGATGGCCACGTCCGGGGGCTTGAGGGTGTCGGGCTGGGTGGACGCGGCTGCCTGCGTGGCCTTGGCCGCTGCCTGTGCCTTGGCCTGGTCCTCGCGGTCCTTGGCGGCCGAGCGCACCACCACATCGCTGCCCAGGCTGGGCGCAGATTCGTCGGGCAGGATGATCGTGGCGCGGTCTGCGGTGATGGTGCCGCGTACCGTGATCTGCCCCTGCTGCAGACCCACCTGCAGCGGGCCCGACACGCTGAGCTGGCGGTCTGCCCGCACCAGCACCTGCAGCGCGCGTGCCTCGGCGTCGACATCCATCGAGATGCCCGACATGCCGGCCGACCCCGGAGGTGCATCGCCCCAGCGAATGCGGCCGCTGGCCGTGAGCGTGCCCCCATCGGCCGGTGCGGCGGTGCGGTTGCCGCTGAACCCGGCAATGCGCGCGCCACTGCCGCGCCCGCCCTGCAGGCGGAATTCGGTGATCTGCAGTTCGTTGCCCCGCAGGTTGGCCCGCAGCCGGCCGCCCTGCAGGTCCACGCCATCGACCACCGACCGCACGGCCAGGTCGTCCGCCCCCAGCGTGCCGGCCCAGCGCGGCGCATCGCGCGTGCCCGACAGCGTGGCGTTGGCCTGCAGCGTGCCGCGCACGCGCCAGCCCGGTGGGGCCAGGGCCGACCACACGCCCATGTCCGGCAGGCTGGCGCGCAGGGTGCCGGCCAGCGGGGCGTCAGCCGCCCAGGTGAGTGCCGACAGGTCCGCCGTGCCGCTGCTTAAACCCAGGCGTGTGCTGGCGCTGGCGTCGATCTCTCCGGCGCGCTCGCTGGCCCATTGCAGGCGGGCGCGCAGGGCTTCGCCATCGAGCTCCAGCGACACCTCGGCCTGCCGCACGCCGGCCGGTGTGCCTGCTGCAGGCGCTGTGACCGACGCCTCGGTGGCAATGGCTGCAACCTTGCCGGCGCCCTGGCCCTGGCCGCTGCTTTGCACCGCTGTAACGGCGGTGGTGTCGCCCGCCAGGATGCGCAGGTCGCCACTGGCCCGCCGCAGGCTGGCGCTGCCGCGCAGGCCCTGCAGGGTGTTGATGTTCCATTGCCCGTCCAGCACCAGGCTGCTGGCCAGTCCGATGCGCGCGAGCAGAGGCTCTGTAGCCTGTCCTGCGGCGCCCGGTGTGGCGCCCAGGCCCAGGGCATCGACCCATGCCATGGGCAGGCCCTGCAGCGTGCCCTGGCTTTGAACCTGCAGGCCTGCCGCTGTGGAAACGCGCACGGGCTGCCACTGCAGCACTACCGTGCCGGGCGCCGGGCCGGTGATGCGCGCACGCCCGGCAGATGTCTCGACGGCCAGGCCAGCCGTGGTCGCGCGCGCTGCTGCGCTGGGCGAACCTGCGGCACTGCCCGTGCCACCGGGTGCATTCGACGGTGCGGCAGCCGCTGCGGGCGCAGTGCCCGGCGCTGGCGTGCGCGCAGTCACCGTCAATGGCTCTGCCAGTTGAAGCGCCCACGGACCTGGCCGCTGCGCGTCCTGCATCTGGGCGCGCAACGCATCGATCACCACGCGCCATTGCCCGCTGCCCAACAGGCCGCCACTGGCCCGGGTCTGCAACGCAATGCGCCGCGTCTGCTGCGGTGCGGCTGGGTTCAGGCGCGCCTCGCCTTCCAGGGAAAGCTGTGCCTGCTCCATGCTGCCCGACAGCGCAGCCTTGACCCCGCGCAGCTGCACGGCGGTGCCCGTGTTGCCACCGGCATCCGCAGATGACGGCAATTGCAGGTCGAGTTGCTGGGTGGATGCGCTGGCCTGCACCTCGAACCCGGGGGGAGTGGATGCGGCGTTGATGCCGGAGGCGCGCTGCCAGTGCTGCAGTGCCGCTTCCCATCCACCCTTCCAGCGCACGCCGATCTGGGCCGCACCTTTGGCGCTGGCACCGGCCAGCATGGGCTGCAGATGGGCGCCCACCACAGGCAGGGTGGCGAGCCAGCGCAGGGTCTGGTCGGCGTCGGTCCATTGCAGCTGCGCCTCGCCTGCGCCGCTCCGCGCGGCCACGGAGCCGTTGGCACGCGCCGTGGCGCCTGGCAGTGTCAGGGCCAGTTGCCCCTGTGCCGACTTTTCCGTGGGCGCAATGCGCAGTTGCGTGGCCTCGACACGGGCCTGCAGCGCTTCGATCAGCAGGCGTTCCAGCAGCAAGGTTCCGCCCGCACCGGGCATGGCCGGGGCGCTATCCGCAGCGCCGGTAGCCGACACACGCCCGGGCTGCCAGGTGCCCTGTGCCTGCAAGGTCTGTATGCGCAGCGGCGCTGCGCGTGCGGCGCTGGCACTTGTGGCCCGGCCACGGGTCGCAGCAGCGCGGATGTCGGCGTTGAACCGCACCGCATCGCCCTGCATGTCCGCCCGGATGCGGCCCGACAGCGGGGCTGCTTCCAGCGCCGTGTGCAGTGCCGCGGGCGGCAGGTTGCGCAGGTCGGCCTGGCCGCTGACGGCGCCGGTGGCGGGGGTGAACTGGCCCTGCACCACGGCGCTGCCGCTGCCCACGGTGAGCGTGGCTGAAGGCACCGTCCAGCGCCCGCTGGCAAGGCGGGCATCGGCCTCCAGCGTGGTCAGGGGCAGGCGGGTGGCATCCCAGGGGCCGGCCAGGTCATTGCGCAGGCGGGCCTGTACTGACCAGCCCTGTGCGGGCGCGGCGCTTCCATCCACGGCAGGAGCGGTGGCCCCGGGTGGGGCAGCGGGCGGCGGCGTGGGGCCGGCCTGCACGGCGCCGCTCAGCAGCGTGGCAGGGGCCTGGGGCCACAGGGCTGCAAGGTTGAGCGCCCGCAGCGTGGCCGTGGCGGATTCCACCGGCTGGGGCGACCAGGGGCGCAGGGTGGCATGCAGGTCGGCCTGCATAGGTTCAGCGCCGGGTGCACCGGCTTTGCCACCGGGGGCGCCGGCCGCAGGCTGGGCGGATGACCGGGTGGCGCCAGAGGCAGGCGCGGCCGAAGCGGGGGCAGCCGCCTCGGGGCGGATGCGGGCCTGCACCTGCAGTTGTGCCGCGGCCGTGGCCAGCGTGCCCTCCAGCGTGGCATGTGCTGCCGCCTGCAATGCTGCGCCGCCCCCGGGCATCTGTGTGCGCAGCGTGCCATCGACCGTGGCCTGCAACGCCATCGGCGCGTGGGCTTGCAGCGTGGCGCTGGCGATGTAGCGGCCCTGGGCCAGGTCCACGTTGGAAATGTTCAGCCGGTGTTCGCTGCCGTCAAAGCGGTAGTCGCCCGCAAGGCCCAGCACCTGCACCGCGGGCGGGCCCGCCCAGTCGATCTGGTCCACGCGGAACGCCAGCCCCAGCTGGAGCGGCAGCACCAGCTGCTCTGGCGGGGGTGTCGTGTCTTTGGGGGGCGCATCGCGGCGGGTGATCTGCACACGGGCCGCATGCACGTCGCCCAGCTCCAGCCGGCGCTGCAGCAGCGGGGCCAGCTGCCAGCCGATGGTGATGTCGGTCACCTCCACCGCCATGCCGGGGCTGCTCCAGCGCAGCCAGCCGATGCGCCCGCCGCTGCGCAGCGCACCGCTCACGTCGCGGCTTTCCAGCTGCTGGTCGGCCGGCAGGTAGCGCGCCGCGCGGGCCAGCGCGGTGGCCAGCGATGTGCTGCTGCCTGCCCACCACCAGAGCCCGGCGCCCAGCACCAGCAGCAGGGCTACCAGTGCGGCCAGCAGCCAGCCCAGCAGGCGCAGCGGCCGCCTGCGGCGTGGCAAGAGCGGGCGGGGCGCAGACGCACCCGCGCTGAAGTCCGTGGCGCGGGACATGCTGGTTGGTGGTGACGGGCTGGGCGGCATCCGTGGATCAGGTCAGGCTGGCATGGCGGCGGTCGGCGGGACGGTCAGAAGCTGAAGCCCAGCCGCAGGTGCAGCCGCACGTCCTTCGATTTCAGGCCGTAGGCCAGGTCGGCCTGCAGCGGCCCCACGGGGCTGCGCCAGCGCACGCCCGCACCCACACCCACGCGCGGCGAGAGGTCGCCCACGCGGTCGGCCACCGCACCCGCATCGATGAACACGGTGCTTTCCCAGTCGGTCATCGCACCGCGGTAGACGATGGGGCGCTGCCATTCGGCACTGGCCACCGCCAGGTAGCGGCCGCCATAGAGCTGGTTGTTGTCGGTGCGCGCGCCGATGCTGCGGTAGCCGTAGCCGCGCACGGTGGTGTCGCCGCCCGTGATGAAGAGCTGCGTGACCGGAATCTCGGCGCCCTCGCGCGCCAGCACCGCGCCGCCTTCGGCCCGCAGCGATATGCGGGCGTTGCGGCCGATGCCTGCGTCGTCCACCACGCGCCCTACCGGGATGAAGGTCTGCCAGCGCAGCAGCGCCCGCACGAACGGGTCGCGCTCCGGCCGCAGCGTAGTGCCCAGGCCCAGCTCGGCAGCAAGGCCGTGGCCGCTGGTGGGGGCGGTCAGGTTGTTGAAGTAGCGGCCTGTCCAGCCGTAGTTGATGCTGATGGCGCTGCCCGATGGAGGCGCCTTCAGGCCCTGGCTCAGGGCGTAGTCGTACTGCACAAAATAGTTGCGGTCGATGTTGCGCGTGCTTTTGCTGCGGCCCGAGCGCACGCGGCCGCTGTTCACGTCGTAGTCGCCCGTGTTCTCGCGCTGTAGCTGGGCGCCGGCAAACCAGCGCCAGCCGTTGTCGTCGGGCAGGGCAGTCGCTTCGCTTTCGATGCGCTGGGTTTCGCGGTCCAGCGCCAGCTTGCTCACCGCGCGCCAGCCAATGCCGGGCAGCCGGTTGTGGATGTGCTCCAGGGACAGCCGCGCACCGCTGTCGGTCGAAAAGCCGGGGCCGAACACCAGCTTTTGCAGCGGTGCCTCGCGTACCTGGGCCACCACGGGGGCGGCTGCCGGGTCGGTGCCTTCGGTGTCCAGGGTGAGGAACACGGCGTCGTAGTAGCCGCTGCTGGCCAGCCGCAGCTGGGCGTCCAGCATCTCGGCCTCGTCGTAGGTGGCGCCGGTGGGCAGGCGGGCCAGGCGCCGGGCCCCGTCGGGGTCGTAGCGCTCGTTGCCCTGCACGCGCAGCGGGCCAAAGCGGTAGGCGGGGCCGGTATCGTACGTCACGGCCAGCTTGGCCTCGTGCGTGTCGGCGTCGATCTCGGCGCGGCTGTTGGCAATGCGCGCAGCCGGGTGGCGGCGGGCCTGCAACTGGCGCAAGCCGCCCGTCTTGGCGGCATCCCAGGCCGACTGGGTGAAGGGCTGGCCGGGCGCCAGCGACCAGTCGCGCTGCACGCGCTGCTGCTGGCGCCGCGTGCCGCGGGCATCGTCGCCAGCGGCTTCGGTAAAGCCGATGTCTGCGCTGACAATGCGCGTCTGTGGCCCGGGCTCTACCGTCACCACCACCGTGCGCGGGGCCTGGCGGCTGCCGGGCGTGTCGGTCAGCTCGACCGTGATGGTGGGCGCAAAGTACCCCATGGTGCCCAGCAACTCGCGCGCGTTGGCGTCCGCCGCGCCCAGCAGGCGCTGCAGCTCGTTGGCCTGCAGGTCGGGCATGCGGCGAAAGCGCTGCAGTTCCAGATGGCGTTCCAGTGTGTCGCGCACGGTGTCGGGGGCACGCACGTCCACGGCAAACGACGGCGCGCCGGATTCGTCGATCACGGGGCCGGTGCCGGCTGCATCGGCAGCGCTGCTGTCGCGGCCCAGCGGCAGCAGGCTGCAACCCTGCAGCAGCATGCCGCAAAGCAGCAACGCCGACCCGAGGGCCGGCGCTGGCAGCAGTACGGATCGGCAGGGGATGCGGAAATACACGGATAAAGCGGGATCAGGACGGTGAAGCAGGGCAAACGCGGGGCCCCATCGGACGAACCTCCGGGCGCGGCCTGTGCAGGAAGCAATCAGCCGCGCCATGCGGCAACTATGCCGACGAAACGGCAGTGCGCGTGTCAGACAGCTTCGCCCGATGCCGGGTCTGCGCCACCAAGGCGCACCCCAGCCCCGAGCTTACTTGGACAGCAGCCGCATGGTTTCTTCCAGCCCCTTGAGCGAGAGCGGGAACATGCGGTTGCCGGTGAGCTGCTGGATGATGCTGATGCTCTGGCGGTACTGCCACACGCCCTGGGGCTCGGGGTTGATCCACGCAAACTTGGGGAAGGCGTGGGTCAGGCGCTGGATCCACTCGGCACCCGGCTCTTCGTTGTTGTATTCCACGCTGCCGCCGGGCTGCAGGATCTCGTACGGGCTCATGGTCGCGTCGCCCACGAAGATCAGCTTGTAGTCCTTGTTGTACTTGCGGATGATGTCCCAGGTCGGGAACTTCTCGGCAAAGCGGCGGCGGTTGTTCTTCCACATGAAGTCGTACACGCAGTTGTGGAAGTAGTAGAACTCCAGGTGCTTGAACTCCGTCTTGACCGCACTGAACAGCTCTTCCACGCGCTGGATGTGCTCGTCCATCGTGCCGCCCACGTCCATCAGCAGCAGCACCTTCACGTTGTTGTGCCGCTCGGGCACCATCTTGATGTCCAGATAGCCCGCGTTGGCCGCGGTGCTGCGGATGGTGTCGGGCAGATCAAGCTCCAGCTCGTGCCCCTCGCGCGCAAACTTGCGCAGACGGCGCAGCGCCACCTTGATGTTGCGGGTGCCCAGCTCCTGCTGGTCGTCGTAGTCCTTGTAGGCGCGCTGCTCCCACACCTTCACGGCGCTCTTGTTCTTGCCCGCGCCGCCAATGCGCACGCCCTGCGGGTTGTAGCCGCCGTGGCCGAACGGGCTGGTGCCGCCGGTGCCGATCCACTTGTTGCCACCCTCGTGGCGTTCCTTTTGTTCTTCGAGGCGCTTCTTGAGCGTCTCCATCAGTTCGTCCCAGCCCATCTTCTCGATGGCGGCCTTTTGCTCGGGCGTGAGTTCGTTCTCCAGAATCTTGCGCAGCCAGTCGGCCGGGACTTCCTTGGTGAAGTCGGCCACCATCTCCACGCCCTTGAAGTACGCACCGAAGGCCCGGTCGAACTTGTCGTAGTGCTTCTCGTCCTTGACGAGGGTCAGGCGCGAGAGGTTGTAGAAATCGTCCAGCGCCCATGCGTCGTCTGACTTGGGACCCACCACCCCGGCCTGCAGGGCTTCCAGCAGGGTGAGGTATTCCTTCACGGACACCGGCAGTTTGGCCGCGCGCAGGGTGTAGAAGAAGTCAATCAGCATGTTTTTGGCCTCCAGCGCACGTAGCTATTGCGCTCGCTGCTCTAAAAGATATAGCAATTGCGCCCGGGCTTCGGGCCACTCGCCCGATCGCATGCTGTACATCACGGTATCGCGGATGGTGCCGTCGCGGCGCAGCGCGTGGCCGCGGATCACGCCGTCCTTCTTCGCGCCCAGGCGCTCGATGGCGCGTTGCGAGGCAAAGTTGAAGTTGTCGGTGCGCCAGCCCACCACGTGGCACCCCAGCGTGTCGAAGGCATGGCCCATCATCAGGAGCTTGGCGGTGGTGTTGACGTGGGTGCGCTGCACGCTCTGGCGGTACCAGGTGTAGCCAATTTCCACCCGCTTCACGGCGGGCAGGATGTCGTGGTAGCTGGTGGTGCCCAGCACGGTGCCGGTTGCGTCATCCACCACCGCAAAGGCGAAGCGGTTGCCGTCTTCGCGCATCTTCAGTGCGGATTCGATGTAGGCGCGGGTGTCCTGCGGTTCGGGCACCGAGGTGATGCGCAGCTTCCACAGCTGGCCATCGGCGGCAGCTGTGCGCAGCCCCTCTTCATGCGAAAGCGCCAGCGGCTCCAGCCGCACGCCGCGCTCGCACAGGGTCACGGGGTCCACAAACGCCATCGCGCCTACTCCTTGCGGCTGGCCTTGGCCTGGCTGGACTGCCAGCGCTTGGACAAATGCAGACCCAGCCCGCCGCCCAGGCCTACCAGGGCAATCCCGAGCAGGCTGCCCGCGCCGTAGCCGTCTGCGAAGATGTCCAGGCCCAGCATCTGCCCGATCCAGTAGCCCAGCAGAGCGCCGCCCACAAAACCCACCGCATCGGCAATGCCGCTGGCCAGCAGTTTCCCGGTGTCGTTGTCGCTCACTTAGCGGTTCCTCTGGTTCATGAAGACCAGCTTTTCAAACAGGCTCACGTCCTGTTCGTTCTTGAGCAGCGCGCCCACCAGCGGCGGCACCGACACCTTGTTGTCGGCGCTTTGCAGTGCGGCCAGCGGGATATCTTCGGCCACCAGCAGCTTGAGCCAGTCGATCAGTTCGCTGGTCGAAGGCTTCTTCTTCAGGCCCGGCAGGTTGCGCACGTCGTAGAACGTCTTCATCGCCACGGTGAGCAGTTCGCTCTTGAGCGTGGGGAAGTGCACGTTGACGATCTGGCGCATCGTGTCGGCTTCGGGGAACTTGATGAAATGAAAGAAGCAGCGGCGCAGGAATGCGTCGGGCAGTTCCTTTTCATTGTTCGAGGTGATGAACACCAGCGGGCGGTGCTTGGCCTTGATGAGTTCGCGCGTTTCGTAGCAGTAGAACTCCATGCGGTCGATCTCGCGCAGCAGGTCGTTCGGGAACTCGATGTCGGCCTTGTCGATCTCGTCGATCAGCAGCGCCACGGGCTCGTCGGCGGTGAAGGCCTGCCACAGCACGCCCTGGATGATGTAGTTGCGGATGTTCTTGACGCGCTCTGCGCTGTCGCCATCGTTGAGCTGGCTGTCGCGCAGGCGGCTCACGGCGTCATATTCATACAGGCCCTGCTGCGCCTTGGTGGTGGACTTGATGTGCCACTGCAGCAGCGGCATGTTCAGCGACTGGGCCACTTCCTCGGCCAGCATGGTCTTGCCGGTGCCTGGCTCGCCCTTGATCAGCAGCGGGCGCTGCAGCGTGATGGCCGCGTTCACGGCAAGCATCAGGTCCTGTGTGGCGACGTAGTTCTCGGAGCCTTGGAATTTCATGGGAGCGGATCACCGAAATAGTTGATGAATGGGCTTGACAGGCGCTGGCTATAATCGACGGCTGATCAGAGCCCAGAGCTGAACTTCCACGAGATTGTGCGCGCAAAATGAACAAAACGCTGACCACGCTATTCGCCCTGGCTGTCGCTTCCGTGACCGCTTTCTCCCATGCCCAGGAAGCCAAAGGCGACGTGGAAGCGGGCAAGCAAAAGATCGCCATGTGCATCGGCTGCCACGGCATTCCGGGCTATCAGGCGAGCTTCCCGGAAGTGCACCGGGTGCCCATGATCTCGGGCCAGAACGCCAAGTACATCGCGGCGGCGCTGGTGGCTTACCAGAAGGGCGAGCGCAAGCACCCCACGATGCGCGGTATTGCCACATCGCTCAGCGAGCAAGACATTGCTGATATGGCCGCCTACTACGAGCAGCACGGCAAGAAGGGCGCTGACCTGCCCGCCAAGCCTTCGCGCGAACCCAGCGTGCAGGTGGCCGAATTGCTCAAGAAGGGCGCTTGCGTTTCCTGCCACGGCGACAACTTCGCCAAGCCCATCGATCCTTCGTATCCCAAGATCGCCGGCCAGCATTCCGACTACCTGTTCGTGGCCCTGAAGGCCTACAAGGCTGACGCGCGCAACCCCAACCTGGGCCGCAGCAACGCCATCATGGGTGGCATTTCCAAGCAGTTCACCAACGCCGAGCTCAAAGCGCTGGCCAACTACATCGGCTCGATCGATGGCGACCTTCAGGTTGTGCCCCAGTCGCGCTTTCGCTGACCTGCCCCACACCGGTCACTGCTGACCGGCCTGCAAAGCCCGCCCCGTGCGGGCTTTGTTGTTTCCGGGCGCGCTGAAAGCGAGCAGGTCCTGCCTTAGGCCGCAAACCGGAGCCGTCGGCAATCAGGGTTTCCGTGCCGCCGCGTTTTCAGGCGCATCCAGCCACGGCGAAACCAGTGCCTGCACCGGCACCTGGGCACCCAGCCGTGCGGCCAGCAGGTACAGGCCGCCCAGCTTGCGGTGCAGAAAGATCGCATCGACCGGGGGCGTGTGCCAGAAGTCGCGCTCCATGCTCAGGGCCATGCCTGCATCGCGGATGCGGGCGGCCAGGTCTGAAGTGCCGAAATCGTACAGCTCCGGCGCACGCAGCGGCTCGCAGGCGGTGAGGAACAGGTCCACCACGGCCTCGCGCTGCGTGGGCACGATGGCAGCGCCGAAGTAGCCGATGGCCTCGGCCGCGGCGGCAACGCCCGCACGGTCGCCATCGCGCGCCGCGCGCATCAGCTGCCGGTAGCCGCGCACGATGTCCGGGCCGTAGGCGCGCGTGGCGCCAAAGTCCAGCAGCACGATGCGGCCGTCGGCCTGCACCCGGAAGTTGGCGAGGTTGGGGTCGGTCTGCACCCAGCCAAACTCGAACAGCTCGCGAAACAGCAGGCGCATGAGTTCGGTGGCGGCCGCATTGCGGCGCGCGGCGGGTGCATGCACCAGTGATTCCACGGGTTCCCCGGCGACGAAGTCCATGGCGAGTACGGTGGGCGCGCAGAAGCGGGCGTCGGTGCGCGGCAGCACAAAGGCCGTGTCGCCCTCCAGCAGCGTGCCGAAGCGCTCCAGGCACGCGGCTTCGCGCACGTAGTCGGCTTCTTCGTGCAGCTGGCGGCGGGCCTCGGCCAGCAGCGGTGCCATGTCCAGCCCGCGGGGCAGCAGGCCCGACACGCGCAGCAGCATGGCGACGTTGTCCACATCGCTGTCAATGCTCTGCGCAATGCCGGGGTACTGGATCTTGATGGCCAGCTCGCGGCCGTCCCTGGTGCGCGCACGGTGCACCTGGCCGATGGAGGCTGCTGCAATCGGCGTGAAGCCAAACTGCGCAAAGCCCTGGTCCCAGCCCGCGCCCCAGGCAGCGGTCAGCACGTCATCCACCTGGCCCAGCGGCATCGGGCGGGCATCGGCGCGCAGGCGCGAAAGAATGTCCGTCAGCTCGGGCGGCAGCAGGTCGCCTGCGTCCATTGACAGCAACTGGCCGACCTTCATGGCGGCACCGCGCAATTGCGCGAGCTGGTCGGCCACGCGGCGCGCGTTGGCGGGCGTGAGCAGCAGGTCGCGCACGCTGGGCCGCTCGCCCTGGGACCAGCGCCGCACGCCTTCGGCCACCATGCCCGATGCCAGCCCGGTGGCCAGGCCACCCATGCGCGCTAGCCGCCCGATGCGCCCCTGCGGAACGGCAGAAGTGGTTTGCCCGGGGCTGGCGTCGTAGGCGTCTGCAGCAGCGGGGGAGGGGGGCGACGGCGCAGCCATGGTGTTCTTCAGCGCGTGCTGGCCCAGGCGCCCAGCGCCAGGCAGGTGCAGGCCACGCTGGTGAGCTGCACGCGCAGGCGCAGGTACCACGGCGCCAGCATGGCAATGCGTTGGAGGCGGAAATCCTGCGCGAGGTGCGCAGCGAATCCGGCGATGAGCAGGGCGGCACCAGCCGCAGGCGGCACCAGCAGGGCAGGCCAGGCCAGCAGCGACGGCACCACGCTCCAGGCAAAGCTGGCGTGCCGCTGGCGCAGCGTGAGGTCGGGCAGCGTCATGGCAAAGCCCCAGTGCAGGGCGCCCACAAAGCTCAGGATCACGGCGCCGTAGCCGATGAGCGCGGGCACCCACCAGGTGCTGCGCAGTGCGGGCCACGCCAGGCACGCGGTGGCCAGGGCCAGAAACGGAATGAGGCCGCCGTAGCCAAGCCAGGTGACCGAGACAGGGCGCTGGACGGGAATCGTGACGGGCATGGTGGGGTCGTGAAAGCCGGACTGCCTGCATTGTGCAAACAATGCGCGCCGCACGCCGGGGCACGGCCACAAGACCTTCAGGGGCGGGAGGGTGCGCGTACCCGTGTCACGCGTCTGCAGCACGGGCCGGCTGCGGTGGCTCGGGCCCTCAGGCTTTCAATCGCGCGTGGCGCGCCGCTGCACGGCGGCCACGTAGGCATCGCCGTCGGGCGGGCGGCCCGAGCGCTGGCTGTCCCACAGCATCTGGCCCAGGCATTCCATGGCGGCGTGGTGGGCGTCGTGCAGCGAATCGAGCCGCTTGGCCAGCAGCTCCACCGCCTGGCGGATGCCGCGGGGCTGGTCGATGCTGCACTGCTCGCTGATCGACAGGTGCATCGACAGGTGCAAAAACGGGTTGGTCTGCGCGGGCGTTTCGCCGTAGTTGCGCGCCACGGCAGCGTCGCTGTCGGCCAGGTCGGGGTGGTATTCGGGGTGCTCGGCAATCCACAGGCTGGCCAGCGTCTCGATGGCCTCCATGGGGGCGCCGCTTTGCGATTTGGCGTGCACACCGCACATGAAGCGGCGCACGTCGGCTTGCGAGGGATTGAACATGGGCGCAGAGCGTAGCACGCAGGGTGAATGCCGTTGCGCCACGCGGCGGGCCGACCGTGGGCAGGGCCGCCACGTGCGGTCGGCGCTGCGTCCTACGCGTGTGTGGCGCGCGGGCACCTACATTGGGCGAGCGCAAAGACCGGAAGCCGGGTCCGCTTTGCCCCAACCATCCAACCCGGCAACGGGAGGAAATTTCATGAATGCAATGCGAATCGTCGGTGTGCTTTTGTTGATGCTGGGCCTGGCCGGGTTTTTGACCGGGGGCTTCAGCTTCACCAAGGACACCACGCAGGCCAAGCTCGGGCCGCTGGAGCTCACGGTCAAGGAAAAGGAATCGGTCAATATTCCGGAGTGGCTGAGCCTGGGCGCCATGGTGCTGGGTGGCGCTGCGCTGGTATTGGGGTTCCGTCGCAAGTGACATTGGTGACCCGTTGCAGTGCCGTACAGCGGGCTGCCTGGCAGGCAGACCCTTGACTGCGCGAAGCCACCGCGGGGGTGGCGCCGGTGCTGCACTCCGACCGCAAGGTGCCCTACGCCGTCGCGGTGGTGGCCAAGGGAGGTTGGCGGCAATGCGCCCGCTCCTCACCCCCGGGGCGTTCCCATCATTCTGGAAATTGTTTTGGCCGCGCGCAGCAGCGCCGGCAGCAGGCTTTCCTGCATCACCGCGGCGCTGGTGCGGTTGGCCTGCCCGCTGATGTTCAGCGCGGCCACCGTCTGCCCCGAGCGGTTGGTGAGCGGCGCAGCGATCGAGATCAGCCCCTCTTCCAGCTCCTGATTCACCAGGCACCAGCCTTGCTGGCGCGCCTGGCGGATCTGGGCGATCAGCGCGTCCACATCGGTGGTGGTGTGTTCGGTAAACCGCTCCATGGGGTGGTGTTGCAGCCGCTCGCGCAGGGCGTCATCGGGCAGCCCTGCCAGCAGCATGCGGCCCATGGATGTCCAGCACGCGGGCAGACGCGAGCCCACGCCCAGGCTGGTGCGCATGATCTTGTGCGTGGGCACGCGCAGCACGTAGACGATGTCCAGCCCGTCGAGCACGGCGGCCGAGGACGACTCGCGCACTTCCTCCACCAGGTCTTCCATCACCGGCTCGGCCAGGTTCCAGATCGGCAGGGACGACAGGTAGGCAAACCCCAGGTCCAGGATGCGCGGCGTCAGGCGGAACAGCCGGCCATCACTCTCCACATAGCCCAGCGTCTGCAGCGTCAGCAGGATGCGGCGCGCGCCTGCGCGGGTCAGGCCGGTCTGGGCGGCCACGTCGCTCAGCGTCTGCTGCGGCGTGCTGGCGCTGAACGAGCGGATCACTTCCAGCCCGCGCGCGAACGATTGCACGTAGCTATCGCCGGGCTTGGGGTCTTGCGTTTCGGGGGCTTGGGAATTCATAAGTGGGCGACTATAATTCTTTTAGCGAACAAATGTTCGTATTGCGAACACAATGATCGGTGCCTTTGCCGTTCAGTTTTCGCGGCGCGGCACTGGGCCGGGGGCTTTCGGTGCATCACTTCTCGGAAAAGGCGGTTTTCGATGATCAATAAATTGGCGGATTCGGTGGCGCAGGCCCTGGCGGGCGTGAAGGATGGTGCCACGGTCCTGATTGGCGGTTTTGGCACGGCGGGCATCCCCGGCGAACTGATTGACGGACTGATTGCCCAGGGCGCGCGCGACCTCACGGTGGTGAACAACAACGCGGGCAATGGCGACCAGGGTCTGGCCGCGCTGCTCAAGGCCGGGCAGGTGCGCAAGATCATCTGCAGCTTTCCGCGCCAGGCCGACAGCCATGTGTTTGACGCGCTGTACCGCAGCGGCAAGCTGGAGCTGGAACTGGTGCCCCAGGGCAACCTGGCCGAGCGCCTGCGCGCTGCCGGGGCCGGCATCGGCGCCTTCTTCTGCCCCACGGGATATGGCACCGAGCTGGCGCTCAACCCGGACGGATCGCCCAAGGAAACGCGCGAGATCAACGGCAAGCACTACGTGCTGGAGCACCCCATCCACGGAGACGTGGCGCTCATCAAGGCCGAGAAGGGTGACCGCTGGGGCAACCTCACCTACCGCATGTCGGCCCGCAACTTCGGCCCGGTGATGGCCACCGCTGCCAAGACCACCATCGCCACCGTGCACGAGGTGGTGGAGCTGGGCGCACTGGACCCCGAAGCCATCGTCACGCCAGGCATCTACGTGAGCCAGGTGGTAAAGATCGACCGCACGGCCACGCAGGCGGGTGGATTCAAAAAATCGGCATGAAACTGGCCCCTACCGCAGGAATCACAAGCATGAGTAGCTATCAAAAGCGTAGTAAGGAAGCGTTGGCCAAGCGCGTGGCGCAGGACATCCACGACGGCGCGTACGTCAACCTCGGCATCGGCCAGCCGACCCTGGTGGCAAACCACATCCCCGAGGGGCGTGAAGTCATCCTGCAAAGCGAAAACGGCATCCTGGGCATGGGCCCGGCGCCCGCCGCCGGGCTGGAAGACTACGACCTCATCAACGCCGGCAAGCAGCCCGTCACGCTGCTGCCCGGCGGCGCGTACTTTCACCACGCCGACAGCTTTGCCATGATGCGCGGCGGCCACCTCGACATCTGCGTGCTGGGCGCGTTCCAGGTGTCGGCCACGGGCGACCTGGCCAACTGGAGCACGGGCGAGGCCGGCGCCATCCCCGCCGTGGGCGGTGCGATGGACCTGGCCATCGGTGCCAAGCAGACCTGGGTGATGATGGACCTGCTGACCAAGCAGGGCGCCAGCAAGATCGTCACGCAGTGCACCTACCCGCTCACCGGTGTCGCCTGCGTGAAGCGCATCTACACCGATCTGTGCACACTGGCCTGCACACCCAGCGGGCTGCAGCTCATCGACCTGGTGCCCGGCCTTTCGCTGGCCGACCTGGAGCAGCTGGTGGGCTTGCCCATCCGCCCGGCAGCAGCCTGACGCGACCCCCTTCCAGATTTCAGGAGACACCCATGACGCAACCCCAAGCCTTCATCTGCGACGCCATCCGCACGCCCTTCGGCCGCTACGGCGGAGCCCTGTCCAGCGTGCGCACCGACGACCTCGGTGCCATCCCCATCAAGGCGCTGATGGAGCGCAACCCCGGCGTGGACTGGGCGGCCGTGACCGACGTGATCTACGGCTGCGCCAACCAGGCCGGCGAAGACAACCGCAACGTCGCCCACATGAGCAGCCTGCTGGCGGGCCTGCCCATGGATGTGCCCGGCGCCACCATCAACCGCCTGTGCGGCTCCGGCCTGGACGCCGTGGGCTCTGCGGCGCGCGCCATCAAGTCCGGCGAAGCCGGGCTGATGATTGCCGGCGGCGTGGAAAGCATGAGCCGCGCACCGTTTGTCATGCCCAAGGCCGAGAGCGCCTTCAGCCGCAACAACGCGGTGTACGACACCACCATCGGCTGGCGCTTCGTCAACAAGCTGATGAAGGAAAAGTACGGTGTGGATTCCATGCCCGAAACCGCCGAGAACGTGGCTGTGGACTTCAAGATCGAGCGCGAAGCCCAGGACCAGATGGCCCTGCGCAGCCAGCTCAACGCCGTGGCCGCCATCAAGGCCGGTCATCTGGCGCGCGAGATCGTGCCCGTGCGCATCCCTCAGAAAAAGGGCGACGCGATCATCGTCAGCCAGGACGAACACCCCCGCGAGACCAGCATCGAAGCGCTGGCCAAGCTCAAGGGCGTGGTGCGGCCCGATGGCTCGGTGACGGCCGGCAACGCCAGCGGCGTGAACGACGGCGCCTGCGCGCTGCTGCTGGCCGATGAAGCCAACGCGGCCAAATACGGCCTCAAGCCCCGCGCGCGCGTGGTGGGCATGGCCACGGCCGGCGTGGCGCCGCGCATCATGGGCTTTGGCCCCACGCCCGCCACTCTGAAGGTGCTGGCGCAGACGGGCCTGACCATCGACCACATGGACGTGATCGAGCTGAACGAAGCCTTTGCCGCACAAGGCCTGGCCGTGCTGCGCGCCCTGGGCCTGAAGGACGACGATGCCCGCGTGAACGCCTGGGGCGGCGCGATTGCCCTGGGCCACCCGCTGGGCGCCAGCGGTGCCCGCCTGGTGACCACGGCCGTGAACCGCCTGCACGAGCACGCCGGCAAGTACGCGCTGTGCACCATGTGCATCGGCGTGGGCCAGGGCATTGCGCTGATCATCGAGCGCGTCTGACCGTTGACGGGCAGCACCCCGCTGCCCGGCCACGCAGACGCGATGACCACGCGATGACCACGCGATGGGCACGCCGGGCGCGGCGCCCCGTTCGCGGCCTTCATGCCCTGAGCAGCCCGCAGGCCGCCGCTCGCCGCGCTGTCGGCTGCCACTGCCGCTGCGGCACCGCGCGCATGCCGCGCGGCGTTGCCACCACCACAGGCCCGTCCGGGTGGTGGTGTTCTCTGTTCCAAGTCCTGCCCGGTTCCATCCCTCCGGTTCAGGCGCTGGCGTGGCCCACCCATGGCCGCGGACCCGCCCCCCCGTTCACCCATCCTCACCCTCAGGAGCCATGCACATGTTTTCAACCCGCACGACGATCATCACCCGCCGCAGCTTCGCCGTGGGCGCAGGGCTGTCTGCCGCCCTGCTGGCCACCAGCCCGGCCGCGCTGGCGCAGGCGTACCCGTCCAAGCCCATCACCATCATCGTGCCCTTCGCTGCCGGTGGCACCACCGACATCCTGGCGCGCGTGGTGGGCCAGGCGCTGACCACCGAGCTGGGCCAGCCGGTGGTGGTGGACAACCGCGCGGGCGCGGGCGGCAACATTGGTGGCGCGGCCGCGGCCAAGGCCACGCCCGACGGCTACACCCTCTTCATGGGCACGGTGGGTACGCACGCCATCAACGCCAGCCTGTACAAGAAGATGCCGTTCGACCCGGTCAAGGACTTTGCGCCGCTCACCCGCGTGGCCACGGTGCCCAACCTGCTGGTGGCGCACCCCAGCCAGCCGTTCAAGACCGTCAAGGACATGATTGCCTACGCCAAGGCCAACCCCGGCAAGCTCACGTTTGGCTCGCCCGGCAGCGGCGCGTCGCCCCATGTGTCGGGCGAGCTGTTTCGCAGCATGACCGGCACCGATTTGCTGCATGTGCCCTACAAGGGCAGCGCCCCGGCCATGACCGACCTGCTGGGCGGCCAGATCTCGATCATGTTCGACAACATGCCCTCGGCCATCCAGCATGTGCGCAGCGGCAAGCTGGTGCCCATTGCCGTCACCACGGCCAAGCGCTCGCCTGAGCTGCCCAACGTGCCCACCATCGCCGAGTCCGGCGTTCCGGGTTATGAGGCCACGTCGTGGTTCGGCATGTTTGCCCCGGCCGCCACGCCCGCGCCCGTGGTGGCACAGCTCAACAAGGCCATCGTCAAGGTGCTGAACCAGCCTGATGTGAAAAAGAAGATTGCCGAGCAGGGCGGCGACGTGGTGGCCGAGACGCCAGAGCAGTTTGCCGCCTTCATCAAGGCCGAGACCACCAAGTGGAGCAAGGTCGTCAAGGAATCGGGCGCCAGCGTGGATTGATGGTGGACTTTTATTGCTACGTTTTACATAGCAATAAGGTCTTTTGCAGCAAGCCACGGGGCCTCTTTTGGATTGAATCCAGCAGCTTGTCTTGCAGGCCCAGCTTGAACTGCGCGGCGGTCATGCTGGCCAGCGGGGAAAAGTGCGGGTTTCCGGCGGTGCAGGCGCTGGCAACGCTTGGCGCGGGGTGAGGGCGTGCCGTGGGCGGTGGTCGGAGGCTGCGGGCGATGCGGTATCGCGCCCGGTCAGCAGTATTCGGCCCGTTGCCGCTTCAGCGCAGGCCGGTCAATGCTGGCGGCCAGTGCTTCCATGTCTGCATCGCACACGTCCATCTGGCGGAAGTGCGTGACCCAACGATCCACCGTGCGCGTAACCTCCTGCACCAGCGCCAATGCGCGGGCGCGGGTGATGCCGAACTCGCTCAGCTCGGTCAGCGCGTTGTCCAGCGTGGCCTCGGCGCCGTGCCGGCCCACCACCATGGCCTGGTAGCCCATGTTCTGCAGCGTGGGCACCACGTCGAAGGCGGGGGCGAGGTCGTAGTAACCGTCAAACCCCAGGCGCAGGCAGTGGTTGCGCTCATGGTCGTCGGTGTTGTCCATCAGGATGTTGAACACCATGCGGCGAAACAGCTCCTCGCGCAGCGCCTTTTGCCGGTCGGGGTGGGCGTGGCGCAGCAGCACGGTGGCCAGTGCGCCGTAGCTCTCGGCCAGCCCGGCGGCGGCCAGCGCGGTGCGGGCTGAAATGCAGTGCACCCGCAGGTCAAGTTCGTTGATCTGCACCCGGTCAAAGCGCTCGATGGTCAGCGCATGGCGCTGCTTGCGCCCGGCGTGTGGCGCGGCCAGGGGCAGCACGCCCGTGGTGGCCACCTTTATGCCGGCCTGCGCGGCCAGCGTCATGGTGGCGTGTTCGATCAGCGGTGTGTCCACGGCATCGTCCAGGTCGCTGAACTTGATGACGCAGGCGCCGCGCTCGGTCTGCAGCAGCGCCTTGGGCCGCGCCCCACCCAGGGTCACGCCGGGCTGCACCAGCCGCTGCATTTCGGTGGTGACGGGGGTTTGCGCCTGCACCTCTTGCACCGCACGCACCAGGGCATCAAGGTCGCGCAGTTGTGGGTAGGGGCCGATGCGGCGGGGTATGTAGCGCTCGGCCGAAGTGGAGATGCCCAGGGCGCCGAACCGGTCGTCGCCCGCAAACAGCAGCATCTCCAGGATGGACAGCCGCGCGGGCCGGTCGACGTGGCGGATGATGCGCTCGCCCCAGCGGTCGGGGCGGGCATCGTCGATGGCGCCGGGGGCGCTGTCCTTGTGACCTGCGCTGAAGACCTGGCCCGCGACCAGCGGAAGGTCTTCGCTGAGCGGGAACTCCCACCAGTCTGCGGCATAGGCAAACGTGGCGCAGTTGGGCACCAGTTGCGACAGGCTGACCGCGCCGGCCAGTACCGGGTGGGCGGGGTTGACCAGTGCCCAGACGTAGAGGGTGTCTTGCGGGATGTAGTCGCGCGGTGTGACGTGCGGCGCGTGGCGTGGCGCGGGCCCTGGCTGTCGCGCTGCACGGGGCAGGGCAGCAGGCCGCCGGGTCATGGCCGAGCCCTCTTGCGGCCCGACACCAGGGCCGCCAGGCCTGCCGCCGTGCTGTTGGGCGCGCGTGCGGGCAGGCTTGCAGCCGCGTCGGTCGGGGCGTGGTCTGCAGCGGGTGCAAGGGGTTGGTCCGTGCCCGCGAATGGCTTTGCCTGTGCTTCGGCGACCTGGTGGGTGGCATGCCTGGATATCGCTACAGGCATGGGCGTGGTGCCTGCGCCCAGCGGCTGGGCAACTGTGGTCGCCCTGAGGGCAGCGCCAGAGCGGGGCGCTCCCTGGCCCGATGGTTCACCCGGCTTCAGGGCGTTGGCGGCATTACCGGTGGGCAGCCTTGCGGCGGCAGGCGCACGGGCAGGTGCACGGGCAGGTACGCGGACAGGTGCACGGGCAGGTACGCGGACAGGTGCACGGGCGGGTTTGCGTGTGCGAGCCACTTCGCGTTCCAGCGATGCCATGTCGTTCTGCGGCGCAATCAGGTCGGCCAGGCCCTGGGCCTGGTTGATGAGCCACATGCACATCACATACGACGCCATGGCCACGGACGGATCGCCCCGCTCGATGCGCGCCATGGTGGGCTGCGACACACCAAGGCGCTCCGCCCACTGGGCCTGCGTTTCGCGGCGGCGCTTGCGCGCGATGACGATGTTCTGCGCCAGCAGCGCAATCTGCTGGCGCACGGCCTGGGGATAGTCAGCAGGGCTGGTTTTTTGGACTGGCATTCATAGATGTTAGATCGAAATCTGAAAACAGATATCTATGAATGAATAGCACACCGTTTCGGGTGTTGTATTTTTCGCTGAGTATTCACAAACATCTTAAAAAGACAATTTATAAAACATCTATGAATATTTATGGCGCGCAGCGGGCTGTGTGCTACCCCGGTTCCGGGCCTGCAGCCATCCCGTGGCAGAAACCGCCGCTGCGGGCTACTCCCTGGCCTCCGCGGGCACTTCCGGCCCGATCTTGAACACCCCGCTCACCCGCGCACAGGGCACGCCATCCGCAGACACCAGCCCTTGCGCAAACACCAGCGACCGCGTCACGCGCAGCGGCTCAGCCTCGCCTTCGACCCAGGCTCCCAGCGCAGCAGGGGCCAGGTAGTCGATCTGCAGGCTGATGGTGGGCAGAAACCGGTTGTGCACCTGCTCGCTTTTGCGGTGCACCGACAGCGGCAGCAGCATGTCGCAAAAGCTCGCCATCATCCCGCCATGCAGGTTGTTCATGGGGTTCACATGCTGCGCCAGCACCCGAAAGCCGAACTTCACCACGCCGCCCTGCTGCAGCAGGTACAGCGGGCCGTTGTGCTGAATGAAGGGGCCGCCGGCCACCAGCGGCGCAAAGCCGTCCGGAATGTCGGGGTGCGTGGCTGCAGGGCCGTTGGTGTGCATGGGCATCAGTGGGCTTCCTTTTCGTTGTCAATGTCGCGGTCGAAGCTGGCGCCTTGCAGGCTGCTGCGGGTGGCGTTGCCCTCCAGCCAGCCGCCATACACCGCCTGGAAGTCGCGCACGATGTCATCCAGCGGCAGGTCGTCAAACGTGCCGCGCTGGTGCACGTACTCCATGTGGCGCTGGCCGGTCTTGTCGAACGGGTGATAGATAGAGTCGGCGTGCCCGTCGAACTCCAGCGGCAGCAGCCCGAACTTGTCGCACAGCCCGATGTTGAATGCGGGCGTGGCCTTGCGCCACTGGCCGTCGATCCAGATGTCGGTGTAGCCGTGCCAGATGAAAAGGTCGGTTTTCATCGTCTCGCGCATGCGGGCGGTGCTCAGGTGGTTGCGCACATCGGCAAAGCCCATGCGGGCCGGAATGCCTGCGGCGCGGCAGGCGGCCGTCAGCAGGGCGGCCTTGGGCACGCACCAGCCGTGGCCGTGGGCCAGCACGCTGCTGGCCCGCATGCCCGCAGGCGACAGGTCAATGCGGTACGGGTCGTACCGGAAGCTGTCGCGCACGGCCAGGTACAGGGCTGCGGCGCGCTCGCGGTCGGTGCTGCCCTGTGCGTGCTGCGTGGCAAAGGCGTGTACCGACGGCGCGTCGCTGTCGATGAGTGCCGTGGAGGCAAGCGTGGCGGGGCTGGGCAGGTCGGGCATGGCGGTGTCCTCTGGGCAAGTGCAGTGCAGCGCCCCGCAAGCGAAACACCGTGCAGGCAAAGTGTGGGACGCGCCGGGCGTGAAAACTGTCGCCAGCGTGCCACCCGGGTTGGGGTGGCAGGGTTGCACGGGTCTGGCGCGCTAAACGCGCCAGGCTGGCAGCTCCCAGTTGCGCCACAGCGCCAGCCCGCGCAGCCCGGCGGTGACCACCACGCAGGTGACCAGCGTCGACCACGCGGGGGCATCCAGCTGGCGCAGGGCGATGTCGGCCCAGCCGCCGGCAAACGCGCACAGGGCATACGGCCGGTGGTCGCTGAAGGCCTGGGGCACCTCGTTGCACAACACATCGCGCAGCACGCCGCCAAACACGCCGGTGATCACGCCCATCACCACGGCAATGAGGGGTGGCATGCCGATGGCGATCGAGATGTCGACCCCCACCGCGGCGAACAGCCCCAGGCCAATGGCGTCGGGCAGCAGCATGGCCCGCTCGGTGGGCTGAAAGTGCCGCTGCCGCATGAACAGCATGGCCGCCACGCACAGCGCCAGGATGCCCCACACGAATTCGGTGTGCCGTATCCAGAAGAAGGGCCGCTGGTCCAGCAGCAGGTCGCGCAGGGTGCCGCCGCCAAAGGCCGCCACAAACGCCACCACGCACACGCCCACGGCATCGAGCCGCTTGCGCGCCGCCACGATCACGCCCGACAAGGCAAACGCGATGGTGGCCGCCACTTCGAGCAGGGTGCGGAAGGTGTTGATCCAGCCGGAGGTGATGAACGGGTCCATGGCGCAGATTGTGCCCTTGGGGCTGGCCGGCAGCTGACCAGCAGGCTGTATGGGTTTGCTATTGAATAATGAGCAATAAGTCTTTGTAAAACGTGCGCTAGAGCCTGTTTTGATCGGTTTTTCCGTCGTCTGGCCGGGCAGGGGTGCTGTAGTCGCCATCGCTGCCGCTGTGGGAGCCAGCACCCACGTTGCCCGGCATTTCATAGCCCGGGTACGCGCCGCCATCGACGTTGCCCGCCGCCGCTTCCTGCCGCTCCTTGGCCATCTGCTCGGCGAGCTGGCTGCGGCCTTCCCGGGCCACGGCGATGAACTTGGCGCGGTCCTTGTGGTGCGGGTACATGCGGTCTGCCAGCGCAATGTTGTGCGTGCGAAACCGCTGGGTGATGGCGGTGGCCTGCTCGGGCGTCAGCCCCATCAGGCCCAGCACCGTGTGCGCGCTTTGCAGGCTCGACTCGAACAGTTCGCGCTGCACCAGCGTCACGCCAATGTCGCGCAGGCGGTTCCAGTGCGTGATGTCGCGCGCGCGGGCCACCACCTGCAGGTGCGGAAAGTGCTCGCGCGCCAGTTTGGCAATCTGCACCGACGGGTCGGGATCGTCCACCGCCACCACCAGGATGCGCGCGTGTTCGGCCCCCGCAATGCGCAGCAGGTCCAGCCGTGTGGCATCGCCATAGAACACCCGGTAGCCGAAGGTGCGCGCCACCTCCAGCATCTCCACGCTGTGGTCCAGCACGGTGGTGGGGATGCCCTGGGCCAGCAGTACGCGCGAGACGATCTGCCCGTAGCGGCCGAACCCGGCGATGATGACCGGGGCCTCCTGCGGCTCCGATATTTCTTCGGCCGCCGGCGCCTTCACCCGCGCGTAGCGGCGCAGCAGCACCCGGTCGAGCAGCACCAGCAGCAGTGGGCTGATCAGCATCGACAGTGCCACGGCGCCAATCAGCAGCGACGCGGTTTCGGCCGAGAACACGCTGGCCCCGGCAGCAGCCTGGAACACCACAAACGCGAACTCGCCGCCCTGCGCCAGCAGCAGCGTGAACACCGGGCGCTCCTGGTACGGAATGCCCACCACCTTGGCCAGCGCATAGATCACCACCGCCTTGGCCGCCAGAAAGCCGACGAGGATGGCGGCCATCAGCCAGGGCGAGCGCAGGATCACGCCGAAGTCGATGCTCATGCCCACGGCAATGAAGAACAGGCCCAGCAGCAGGCCCTTGAAGGGCTCGATGTCGGCCTCCAGCTCGCGCCGGTATTCGCTGTCGGCCAGCAGCACCCCGGCGAGAAAGGCGCCCAGCGCCATCGACAGCCCCACCATCACCATCAGGTAGGCGATGCCCACCACCAGCAGCAGCGCGGCGGCGGTAAACACTTCGGGCGTGCGGCTTTTGGCGATCCAGCGCAGCACGGGGCGCAGCAGCAGCCGGCCGCCCAGGATGATGGCGCCGATCACGCCCACGATCTTGAGGACTTCCAGCGCCACGTCGCCCGGCGTGTGGGCGTCACCCGCGCCCGCCGCGGCGCCCAGCAGGGGCAGTAGCGCCAGGATGGGAATCGCGGCCACGTCCTGGAACAGCAGGATCGAAAAGCCTGCCTGCCCGCTTTGCGTGCGCATCAGATTGCGCTCGGCCAGCGACTGCAGCGCAATCGCGGTGGACGAAAGCGCCAGCCCCAGCGCCCCTACCAGGCTCACGCGCCAGGGCAGCCCTGCCAGCGCACCCAGCGCAAACAGCACCGCCGCGCAGCCCAGCACCTGGGCCGTGCCGGTGCCAAAAATCGGGCGCCGCAGCGCCCACAGCCGGCTGGGCTGCAGCTCCAGCCCCACCAGAAACAGCATCAGCACCACACCAAACTCGGCAAAGTGCAGGATGTCCTGCACATTGCTGACCAGCCCCAGCCCCCACGGGCCGATGGCAATGCCCGCCGCCAGGTAGCCAATGATGGCGCCCAGGCCCAGCGCCTGCGCCAGCGGCACGGCCACCACGGCGGCCGAGAGGTAGAGGAAACCGTAGGTGAGCCAGGTGGGCGCGTGTTCCATGGCGGGGGAGGGCGGGCACGGCAGGTTGCTCCGCTTTTGATAGCTGTTGAGGCTTGATTATCGTGCGCAGCGATGCTTTCTGATCTGGAGTGGCGATGCAACAGGCCCCCGTTGCTAAGATGCGGGCCCTTCTGAATTTGTGGTGGTGTGAGTCATGGATGTGCAGACCTGGCTGGCTTTTTTTGCGGCGTCATGCCTGATTGCGGTGTCGCCCGGCTCGGGCGCCGTGCTGTCCATGAGCCATGGCCTCTCGTACGGGGTGCGCAAGACCACCGCCACCATCCTGGGTCTGCAACTGGGGCTGCTGCTCATCCTGGTCATCGCCGGGGCGGGCGTGGGCTCGCTGCTGCTGGCCTCCGAAGTGGCGTTCAGCGTGGTCAAGGTGCTGGGCGCCTGCTACCTCATCTATGTGGGTTGGAGCCAGTGGCGCGCGGGTGATGCGTCGCCCATCCAGGGCGACGAGGCCGCTCCTGCCGGGCCATGGCAAAAGCGGTGCCTCACGGGTTTTCTCACCAACGCCACCAACCCCAAGGGCATCATTTTCATGGTGGCCGTGCTGCCGCAGTTCATGACCGACACGCGCCCGCTGTGGACGCAGCTGGCCGTGATGGCCGCCACCACCGTGGCGGTGGACGTGGTGGTGATGCACGGCTACGCTGCAGGCGCGAGCGCCTTGCGGCGGCTGATGCGCAGCGCCCGCGCCGTGCGCGTACAAAACCGCGTGTTCGGCGGCCTGCTGATGGCGGTGGGCGCGGGGCTCTTCTTCGTCAAGCGCGGCGGGCAGAACGCCTGATGGTTACTATTAAAAATATAGCTGCATAGGCAATAAAAACGTGCCCTGGAGGCTGATTTGACTTGTTATTTCATCGGTGCGTTGATTTCAAGGAGCTTGTGATGCCAGTCGTTGTTGTCGCCAATCCGAAGGGGGGCGTGGGCAAGTCCACGCTGTCTACCAACATTGCGGGCTACTACGCCAGCCGCGGGCACCCCGTCATCTTGGGCGATACCGATCCGCAGCAGTCGGCGCGCCTGTGGCTGGGTCTGCGCCCGCCTGCGGCGCGTGCCATCGGCACCTGGGACGCGTCGGCCGACGTGATCACCCGCCCGCCCCGCGGCACGACCCACGCCGTGCTCGACACGCCGGCCGGCCTGCAGGGCTGGCGCATGAGCGACGTGTTCAAGCTGGCCGACAAGATCATCGTGCCGCTGCAGCCCAGCGTGTTCGACATCTTTGCCACGCGCAGTTTTCTCGACAAGCTGGCCGAGCACCGCCATGCAGCGGGCGCGCAGATCGGCATCGTGGGCATGCGGGTGGACGCCCGCACCAAGGCCGCCGAGCAGCTGCACCACTTTGTCGACACGCTCGGCTTCCCGGTGCTGGGCTACCTGCGCGACACGCAGAACTACATCCACCTGGCCGCCCATGGCCTGACGCTGTTTGACGTGGCGCCCGGCCGCGTGGCGCGCGACCTGGAGCAGTGGCAAGGCATCTGCACCTGGCTCGACACCTGATGTCCCGCGCCAGACTGACCTGAAGGACGCCGTGAAGCCGTACATTGCAAGCGATGCCATCTGTCACCCGGCAGACATCGCAGCCCTGCGCCGGGCGCTACATTGGCTGCATGAAAACCTTCCGCTCCTACTCCGAAGTCAGCGCCTGCGTGGGCCAGGAGGTCGCCGTGACCGAATGGATCACCATCACCCAGGAACAGGTGAACCTGTTTGCCGAGGCCACGGGCGATCACCAGTGGATCCATGTGGACCCCGAGCGCGCCAAGGCCGGGCCATTTGGTGCGCCCATTGCACACGGGTTCCTCACGCTGTCGCTGATTCCGCGCTTTTTCGAGACCGGCATCCACATCGAGGGAGCCCGCATGGGCGTGAACTACGGTTTGAACCGCGTGCGGTTCACATCGCCGGTACCGGTGGGCAGCCGTCTACGAGCGCGCCTGACGCTGCAGGCTGCCGAGCCCATCGCGCCGGACGGCATGCAGATGACCTGGATGGTTACCGTGGAGCGCGAAGGCAGCGACAAGCCCGCCTGCGTGGCCGAGTCGCTGTCGCGCAACTTCGGGGCACCGGCCTGACGCCGTTGGCTCTGGCAGCGCAGGGGGCCTGACCGATGGACCGCCTGCAAGCCATGAAGGTGTTCGAGCGCGTGGTCGACGAAGGCGGTTTTGCCGCCGCCGCGCGCGCCATGGATATGTCGCCCCCCGTCGTCACCCGCATGGTGGCCGAACTGGAGCACCACCTGGGCACGCGGCTCCTGCAGCGCACCACGCGCAAGCTGGCGCTGACGGATGCGGGCGAGTCTTATCTGCAGCGGGTGCGCACCATCCTGCACGAGATCGACGACGCCGAAGCCGCTGCCGCTGCCAATACGCGCGACCTGCGCGGCACCATCCGTATCGTGGCGGCGCCTGTGCTGGCTACCAATTTCCTCGCACCGGTGGTGGCGCTGTGGCGGGCTGAATACCCGAGGCTGGTGCTGGACATCAGCATTGATGCCTTTGCGTCGGCGCGGGTGGATGAATACGACGTGACCATCATGGTGGCGGGCGAGGATTTTGACGCCAACATCGTGGCGCGGCCCCTGCTGCAGGGCGAAGCCATCGTGGTCGCCTCGCCGCAATACCTGCAGCGCCGCGGCACGCCGCTGGAGCCGCATGATCTGCTGCAGCATGACTATCTGCGCGATTCGGGCGCGGCCGCGCGCTCGCAGATGGGCCCGGGCCGCAAGTTGCGACTGCAGCCAGTGACCCCCGGCCAGCCTGCCCAGGAAGTGGACGTACCCGCCGTGCTGCAAAGCGTGAGCACCGAGCTGTTGTTGCGCGCCGCCGTGGATGGCGCGGGGGTGGCGGTCACATCGCGTCTGCTGGCAGCCGAGCATCTGGCCCGCGGCGAGCTGGTGCACATCCTGCCGGGGTGGATCTTTTCGCGCTACACGGTGTATGCGGCCTTGCCCTCGGGCCGCATGCTGCCGGCGCGCACCAGGGTGTTCCTCGACTTTTTGAGTCAGCAGGCGCAGGCTGCGATGGCAGAGCAGCAGGGCCTGTAGCGGCAGCCCGTCAGCCGAGCTGCGCAAAGCCGCTGATGATGGTGCCCTCGGGCTCCACTTCAATCTCGCCGTCGGGCATGGCAAAGCTGTTCTGGCGCCAGGCTTCAAATACCGTCACCGCCACCGCGTTCGACAGATTCAGGCTGCGTTGCCCGGCCACCATAGGCAGCCGCAGGCGCTGTGCGGGCGGAAAGGTTTCGCGCAGCTCGGGCGGCAGGCCGCGCGTCTCGGCACCGAACACCAGCCAGTCTCCGGGCAGAAAGCAGGTCGAGTGCACAGGCTGCGACGCGTGCGTGGTCATCGCAAACATGCGTGCCGGGTCGGGCTGGGCATCGCGCAAAAATGCCGTCCAGCCTGCGTGGCGGTGCACGGTGGCGTACTCGTGGTAGTCCAGCCCGGCGCGTCGCATCAGCCGGTCTTCCATCGAAAACCCGAGCGGTTCGATCAGGTGCAGCGAGCAGCCTGTATTGGCCGCGAGGCGGATCACGTTGCCGGTGTTGGGCGGGATTTCCGGCTCGACAAGGACGATATGGAACATCCCCGCATTGTGCGCCGCCAGAACGGCCGTGGCGCAACCGATGGTAAGCCGGGTATCGGCTGCGATACATCGGCGGTGCCCATTCGCTTGCGGCGTGCTGTCACCGACATGGGTGGGATGGGCTGGGCCCGTGCACCGCGTCAATCGATGCCGGTCCGCATCAGCACGACGGCCGTTACATGGGCCACGCCAGCGTCGCGCAGCGCCTGCGTGGCGGCGTGCAGGGTGGCACCGGTGGTCATCACATCGTCCACCAGCACCACCCGCAGACCGCGCAGGTCACCAGCACGGGCGGGCTCCACCGCGAACGCGCCGCGCAGGTTGCGCAGGCGGTCGGCCCGGGCCAGGCCGCTCTGGGCCTCGGTCGATTGCAGGCGAAGCAGGCTGTGCATGTCGGCCTTGTGTGGCGCCAGCTTGCGCGCCAGCAGCGCCGCCTGGTTGAACCCGCGCGCCCGCAGCCGTTCGGTCGACAACGGCACCGGCATCACCTTGTGGCCGGCGTCCAGCGCTGGCTCCACCCACGGCGTACTGCGCAACAGGGAGGCCATCGTCCGCGCCCAGCCGGGGTCGCCCCGGAATTTGAACGCGGCCAGTGCGTCGGCCCAGGGGTAGGCATAGTCCACCGCCGCCAGGCAGGCATCGTGAAGTGGCGGTGCGCGCAGGCAGGCACCGCAGATCTCCACACCCGCGGGTACCCGCAGGGCGCAACGCGCGCACCGTGTGGCCGGCTGGGCAAAGCGCGCCACGCAGGCGTCGCAGACCCGACGGGAGGGCCACGCGTGGCAGACCGCGCACGTGCCGGGCACCCTGTCGGCCATGCGGTCGAGGTGGCGCGAAATCCCTGCCAGGCGAGTGAACAGCATGAGTCAATATACTCGCGCCTCCCTCTCTGTACGACCCATGTCATCCGAGCGTCCCCCCACCATTGACCCAGTTGCTGCCGCGCGCTGGCACGCCGCGGCCCCGGCCGTCTCGCCCTGGCTGCACGAGGAGGTGGGTCGGCGCATGCAGGACCGCCTGCAGTGGATCGTGCAGGCGCCAGACTCGTGGTGCGACTGGGATGCAGTGCGCGGGGGGCTGCAGGCCCACACGCTGGTCAGTGGCCGCTACCCCAAGGCGCGGAGCGTCATCCACGAGACCTCTGCCGCGCACGCCAAGGTGGCGCGCGAAGCGTTTTCCAAACCGTGGTGGAGCCCGGGACGATGGAGCGCGGCCAACCCCGAATTCGCCGCCCCCGAGCCCGCCAGCGTGCAGATGCTGTGGGCCAACATGGGCCTGCACACCGCGGCCGACCCGCAGGCGCTGATCGCGCAATGGCACCGGGCGCTTGCGGTCGACGGCTATCTGATGTTCTCGTGCCTGGGGCCTGACACCCTGCGGGAGCTGCACGCGGTGTATGCAGCCATGGGCTGGCCCCCGGCCGGGCATGCATTCACGGACATGCACGATTGGGGAGACATGCTGGTGCAGGCCGGCTTTGCCGAACCCGTGATGGACATGGAGCGCATCACGCTCACCTTTGCCACCCCCGAGCGGCTGGTGCAGGAATTGCGCGAACTGGGCTGCAACCTGCACCCAGGCCGGCACGCGGCACTGCGCGGGCGGCATTGGCGGGCGCAGCTGTATGCGGCGCTGTCGCAGCGCCTGGCCGATCCTGACAATGGCGGTCAGCTCGCACTCACTTTCGAGATCATCTACGGCCACGCGTTCAAGCCAGCGCCCCGGGTTCGCGTCAGCGAGTCAAGCGCAGTCTCCCTGCAGGACATGCGGGCCATGTTGCGCAAGGCCGGCGAGCGGACCTGAGGAAGGCTGCCGAACTGCGTGGCGATGGCTTTGTCCATGGCCATCGCCACGGATTCGCGCTCCGGTTGGCCTGAAAGGCGACGGCCCGCAAAACCCTGGCGTGGGTTGGTGTGGCCATGTCAAGCACAACCGGCGCCAATGCAGGTTTACAGGGCCTGAGGTTGCAAGGTGCCAACAGCGGTTACCCAGCCAGAGTGCAAAGGTGTCCATACCGGTGCAGACTGGTATGCCGTGCGGCGTCGTCCGGCTGTGAATCTTGGGGCCCACCGAGCAGGATCAGGGTGTGTCCTTATGTCAATGACATGGAACAAGCCGCGCTACAATTCAGGGTTATTGAGATTTCGGGCATCTTCCCGCGCAAATTTGCTGGCTGCAGCGAGACGGCTTCATGCCGTGAATGTGCAGTCCGGTGGTCTTGTGAGCATCTGCTGTGACGGGCTTGGTTTATCGTTTTGCCACGGTTTCTGGTCAGCGCGTCGACTGGCGCCTTGCCCGCAACTGCTCGGTGACGCCGGCGCAACTCGGGTGGCTGTACCTGGCCCTGTGCGTGGTGATCCTGGCGATTGCATCGGCGTTCTGGATGCTGGGAGCGCGGCTCGTCATGCCATTCGCATGGCTCGAAATCCTTGCGGTTGGAATAGCGTTCGTCATCTATGGCCGCCATGCGGCCGATGGCGAAAGAATCTCATTGCAAGGCTCGCGCCTTGTGGTGGAGCTGGAAACGGCAGGCAAGCTGGAGCGGGCAGAGTTCGACCGAAGCAGGGTTCGCGTAGAACCCAAGACGGGCAACCGTTCGCTCATCATGTTGTCTGCGCAGGGGCGTTCGGTGGAAGTGGGGCGCTTTGTGCGCCCGGAGCTGAGGCCGGTCCTGGCATCGGAGATCCGCATGGCTCTGCGCGCTGCCTGACCCCACGCAGGCGCGCCAGGGGATTGGTTAAATTGAGGCTTAGAAGTAAGTGAGAACTATGAAGAGCATTTCCAACAAGCTGGCTTCTCTGCTGCTGATCGCCGGTGCATGGGTGGGCTCCGCTGCCCACGCAGTCCAGGACCTGCCAGGCGGGCCAGCGGTCAACCAGCTGAACCTGGCACCCCCCGTCACCAAGATCGCTGAAGAGCAGCACTTCCTTCACTGGATGATGCTGATCATTTGCACGGTGATCTTCGTAGCCGTGTTCTCGGTGATGTTCTATTCGATCTGGAAACACCGCCGCTCCAAGGGTGCGAAGTCGGCCAACTTCCACGAGTCGGTGACTGTCGAGGTGGTCTGGACCATTGTTCCTTTCATCATCGTGATCCTGATGGCCCTGCCGGCCACCAAGGTGCTGGTTGCCCAAAAGGATACGACCAACGCCGATCTCACCATCAAGACTACGGGTTATCAGTGGAAGTGGGGCTACGACTATCTGGCCGGCGAAGGCGAGGGCCTGGGCTTCATCTCGACGCTGGACAGCAGCCATCGCGCCATGTCCGACAGCGGCAATGTGAAGGAAGCGCCCGCCAACTACCTGCTCAAGGTGGACAACCCGATGGTGGTCCCCGTCAACAAGAAGGTGCGCATCATCACTACGGCCAACGATGTGATCCACGCTTTCATGGTGCCGGCCTTCGGTATCAAGCAGGACGCGATCCCTGGCTTCGTGCGCGACACATGGTTCCGTGCAGAAAAAATTGGCGACTACTACGGCCAGTGCGCCGAGCTCTGCGGCAAAGAGCACGCCTACATGCCTATCCACGTGAAGGTTGTCTCGGCTGAGGATTACACGGCTTGGGTTGCCGCGCAGCGCAAGCTCGCAGCCGCCAAGCTGGACGATCCCACCAAGGTCTGGGCAATGGACGACCTGGCCAAGCGCGGCGAGAAGGTCTACGCGGCCAACTGCGCCGCCTGCCACCAGGCCAACGGCAAGGGCGCAGGTCCGATCAAGGCCCTGGACGCTTCTGCAGTGGTGCTGGATGCCGACCATGCCAAGCAGATCCAGATCCTGCTCAAGGGCGCTGCCAACGGCGCGATGCCCGCATGGCCCCAGCTGAGCGATACCGACATTGCGGCCGTGGTCACCTACACCAAGAACAGCTGGTCCAACAAGACCGGCCAGCTGGTGCAGCCTTCGGAAGTCGTGGCCCAGCGTGGCAAGTAATCAACGCCCCATCGTATTGAGGAATCCAAAATGAGCGCAGTTCTCGACAACCACGGGCACGCTGGCGATCACGCACACGACGGCCACGATCACCACCACGCACCGACAGGCTGGCGCCGATGGGTGTTTGCCACCAACCACAAGGACATCGGTACGCTGTACCTGCTGTTCTCGTTCACCATGCTCATGGTGGGCGGCATTCTTGCCCTGCTGATCCGCGCTGAGCTGTTCCAGCCCGGCCTGCAGCTGGTCAACCCCGAGCTGTTCAACCAGCTCACCACGATGCATGGCCTGATCATGGTGTTCGGCGCGATCATGCCGGCCTTCGTGGGCTTTGCGAACTGGATGATTCCGCTGCAAATCGGTGCATCCGACATGGCCTTCGCCCGCATGAACAACTTCAGCTTCTGGCTGATGATTCCTGCAGCGCTGATGCTGGTGGGTTCTTTCCTGATGCCAGGCGGCGCCCCTGCTGCCGGCTGGACGCTGTACGCGCCCCTGACCCTGCAGATGGGTCCTTCCATGGACGCCGGCATCTTTGCGATGCACATCCTGGGTGCCAGCTCGATCATGGGTTCGATCAATATCATCGTGACGATCCTGAACATGCGCGCCCCCGGCATGACGCTGATGAAGATGCCCATGTTTGCATGGACATGGCTCATCACGGCCTACCTGCTCATCGCCGTGATGCCTGTGCTGGCCGGTGCCATCACCATGACGCTGACCGACCGCCACTTCGGCACGAGCTTCTTCAATCCCGCCGGTGGTGGTGACCCGGTCATGTACCAGCACATCTTCTGGTTCTTCGGTCACCCCGAGGTGTACATCATGATCTTGCCGGCCTTCGGCATCATCAGCCAGATCGTGCCCGCTTTTGCACGCAAGAAGCTGTTCGGCTATGCCTCCATGGTGTACGCCACGTCGTCGATTGCCATCCTGTCGTTCATCGTGTGGGCCCACCACATGTTCACGACCGGCATGCCCGTGACCGGCCAGCTGTTCTTCATGTACGCCACGATGCTGATCTCGGTGCCCACGGCCGTGAAGATCTTCAACTGGATCGCCACCATGTGGCGCGGCTCCATGACGTTTGAAACCCCCATGCTGTTTGCCGTGGGCTTCATCTTCGTGTTCACCATGGGTGGCTTCACAGGCCTGATTCTGGCCATGGCACCCATCGACATCCAGCTGCAGGACACGTATTACGTGGTGGCCCACTTCCACTACGTGCTGGTGGCCGGCTCGCTTTTCTCGATGTTCGCTGGCGTCTACTACTGGCTGCCCAAGTGGACCGGCGTGATGTATTCCGAAACCCGCGGCCAGATCCATTTCTGGAGCTCGCTGATTTTCTTCAACATCACGTTCTTCCCGATGCACTTCCTGGGCCTGGCCGGCATGCCGCGCCGCTATGCCGACTATCCGATGCAGTTTGCCGACTTCAATGCAATTGCTTCGGTGGGCGCCCTGGGCTTCGGTCTGGCGCAGGTGTACTTCTTCCTCGCCGTGATCGTGCCTGCCATGCGTGGCAAGGGCGAGAAGGCGGCCGCCAAGCCTTGGGATGGCGCCGAAGGCCTCGAATGGGAAGTCCCGTCGCCCGCACCCTTCCACACGTTTGAAAACCCACCCAAGCTGGACGCTACCGCGACCCGCGTGATTGGCTGAGCAAGGTCCGATCCATGAAGCCCGAACAGAAGAAGAGCAACCTGCGCATGGCATTGATCCTTGCCTCAGTGGCTGCCGTGTTCTTTGTCGGGTTCATGGTCAAGGTCACCTTCCTTTCCCGCTGAACGAGCAAACACTCTCATGAGCCTGCGCCACGAAAACGCGAAGATGGTCGGGAAGCTGGTCGTCGTAGCGGCGGGCATGTTTGCGTTCGGCTACGTGCTGATCCCCATCTACAAGCATATTTGCGAGATGACGGGGATCAACATCCTGTCGCTCTCGGAGCGCCAGGTACCGGGCAACGGCGTGGCGGGCAAAGATGTCAAGGTCCCTTCCAATACGCAGGTGGACCGCACCCGCACCATTACGGTCGAATTCGACGCCAACGCGCGCGGCCCGTGGGACTTCAAGCCCGCACAACGGTCTGTGCAGGTACATCCTGGCGAGCTGACAACGGTGATGTACGAGTTCCAGAACGTGCAAAACCGCCGGATGGCCGCGCAGGCCATCCCGAGCTACGCTCCGCGCCAGGCGGCGGCCCACTTCAACAAGCTGGAATGTTTTTGCTTCAACCAGTACATCCTGGAGCCTGGCGAAAAGAAGGAATGGCCGGTGGCATTCGTGATTGACCCGCGTCTGTCGAAAGACGTGACGACGATCACCCTGTCCTACACCTTCTTTGAGGTGGGTGGGAAGACGCCTGCGGCGCCCGGCTCTACGGCAGCTGCCGCGGTGCTGCCTGCGCCGGTTGCAGCGGTGGCTGTTCCGGTGGTGGCAGGCAGGGCAGAGGCGGGTTCGTGAGTCAGGAGAGCAAGCGCAGCGTCAGTCCGCATGAACGCAGGGGCTCCCTGGGCCGGACCATACGCGCGGTCGCCTGGTCGCTGATCGGGCTGCGCAAGGGCAGTGAATATGAGCAGGATGTGCAGCGGCTGAATCCGTTGCACATTATTGCGGTGGGGCTGGCAGCTGTGTTTCTGCTGGTTCTCGGTCTGATTGGTCTTGTGAACTGGGTAGTTTGAAAAGAATACGTGGCCCGATTGCCCTCGGGGCTGGCCACCATAAGTTTTGAGATTTTGAGATTCAGGAGCTGAAATGAGTGCAACAACCCACGGCGGAACCCCGTACTACTACGTGCCGGCCGAATCGCGCCATCCTTTCATGGCGGCAGTCGGCCTGTTCTTCGTGATCCTGGGCGCAGGGCAGTGGATCAATGGCCACGACTGGGGCAAGTACTCGCTGGCCTTCGGCCTGGTGTGGTGGCTCTTCGTGCTGTACCAGTGGTTTGGCGATGCGGTTCGCGAGAGCGAAGGAGGCCTGTACGGTCACAAGATCGACCTGTCTTACCGCTGGAGCATGAGCTGGTTCATCTTCTCCGAAGTCATGTTCTTCGGTGCTTTCTTCACGGCTCTGTGGTGGGCACGTTCGCACTCGGTGCCTGCCCTGGGCAGCCTCGAAAACGCACTGCTCTGGCCCGATTTCAAGGCCGTGTGGCCCAGCATCGCTGCCGGTGCCACTGCCTCGCCAGCCGGCATCGTCGAGCCCTTCCAGACGGTCGGCCCGTTCTGGCTGCCGACCATCAACACCGCCTTGCTGCTGACATCCGGCGTGACCTTGACCATCGCCCATCATGCGCTCCGCGAGAATCAGCGTGGCAAGACCATCGGCTTCATGTGGGCCACCGTGTTGCTGGGTTTTGTGTTCCTGATCGTTCAGGGCTACGAGTACTACCACCTGTACACGGACCTGAACCTCAAGCTCAACTCCGGCATTTTTGGTTCGACCTTCTTCATGCTGACCGGCTTCCACGGCTTCCACGTGTTTCTGGGTATGCTGATGCTGCTGGTGATCACGCTGCGCCTGCAAAAGGGCCACTTCACTGCCGACAAGCATTTCGGTTTTGAAGGTGCTGCCTGGTACTGGCACTTTGTGGACGTGGTCTGGCTGGGCCTCTACGTCCTGGTGTACTGGCTGTAACAGCATAAGCGACCCCAACAAAAAAGCGCCTCGCGGCGCTTTTTTGTTGTTCTGACGGGATGCAGCCTGGCGGCCGCGCTGACAAGCCCTTGAGTCCGATCAACGGGTTGCCGGCAGTCCGGTGGGCTGGATGTACCCCAATTGCCAGGCCAGCAGGATGCACACAAACAGCAGAATGGAAAACCCCACCCGCAGCGCCAGCGCCTTGGCCATGTGGTTACCCTTGGCCTTGTCGTCGCGCCCGTTACGCATCATGAAGACAAGCGCCGAAGCGAGGCTTGCGAGAATGGCGATGAAAGCCACCAACACCAGATATTTCATGGAAGCCATTATCCCGTGACCGCCCCGACCCGCGCTGCGGACCTGCGTTTCTGGCTGATCACCATCGCTGCCATTGTGGCCATGCTGATCACGGCCTCGCTTGGGCGGTGGCAGCTTTCGCGCGCATCTCAAAAGCAGGCGCTTCAGTCCGCTATCGATGAGCGCCGGCAACTGGCTCCAGTGGATGTGCAAATCCTCGTACAGGCACCGGAGATCACCTCGTCCGGCACAGGGGGCGATGATCCTGCTGGTGGTGCCGACGATGCCTTTGCCAACGGACTGATCCACCGCACGGTGGTACTGCGCGGCCGCTGGATGCCTGAATACACCGTGTTTCTGGACAATCGCCAGATGAACGGCCGCCCGGGGTTCTTTGTGCTGACCCCACTGCAACTCACGGGCCCGGAAGGTGCCGGCAAAGTGGTCATGGTCCAGCGCGGGTGGGTGCCCCGCAATTTCCAGGACCGCACCCAACTCCCGCAAGTCGAGACACCGCGGGACGCCGAAGTCAGCATACAAGGCCGGATCGCTTTGGCTCCCTCGCGCCTGTATGAGTTCGACGACGGCCCGGCAATCCAAAGGTCTTCGCCCATCCGGCAAAATCTCGACCTTGCGGCCTTTCGCACCGAGACGCGTCTGCCCATCCTGCCGCTCACGGTGTTGCAGACCGGCGAGGCAGCCGATGGTCTGCTGCGCAACTGGCCCGTCATCAGCGCTGGCATCGACAAACACTACGGTTACGCATTTCAATGGTTCGGGCTCTGCGGCCTGATTGCAACGCTTTATGTCTGGTTCCACATCTTCCGACGGTTCATTCGCCCGCGCCGCCAGCCAGCCGCCTGAGGAGGCCGGAGAGCATCCGCTGGGCCTCACGGTCCACACGCTGCCACCAGCGGGTGCTGCCGTGGCCGACGCGCAGCGCGGCCGCTACGGCCGGCTCAAGATGCTCGGCGTGCTGCTGATCTGTGCGGCGCCCGTCATCGCCTCGTACTTCACGTACTACGTGGTGCGACCCGAGGGCCGCCGCAGCTATGGCGAGCTGATCGATCCCCAGCGTACCTTCCCCGACCTCAAAGCGACGACCCTGGACGGGCAAACGATGGACCTGCGTTCGCTCAAGGGCCAATGGCTCTTGGTGAGTGTGTCAGGCGGCGCCTGCGATGCAGCCTGCCAGAAGCACCTGTACCTGCAGCGCCAGATGCGCGAAAGCCTGGGCAAGGAAAAAGACCGGCTCGACTGGGTGTGGCTGGTCAACGATACCGCCCCGCTGCCTGCAGAGCTGGGCACAGCCCTGCAAAAGGCCACTGTGCTGCGGCTGGACGCCACAGCGTTGGGCAGCTGGTTAGCCCCTGCGCAGGGTCACGCGCTGGCGGACCATCTGTACGTGGTGGACCCGATGGGCAACTGGATGATGCGCTTCCCGGCCGCGATGGATACGACCGGCGCGGCCAAGGCCAAGCGCGACCTGGAACGCCTGCTGCGTGCATCTTCATCGTGGGATGAGGCCGGGCGCCCCGCAAAGCCATGATGGACACACAGCCGCTGTACGACCTGGCGCCGCTCGCGCGGCTCATGCTGGTCGGCATTCTCATTGCCTTGGGGCCGCTGGCCTGGATTGCGCTGCGCAACCGCGGCAGCACGCCCGTGCGCCGCCTGCAGGCGCTGACCGTGCTCACACTTTTCCTGACGTTTGACCTGGTGCTGTTCGGCGCCTTCACGCGCCTGACGGACTCGGGTCTGGGGTGCCCGGACTGGCCCGGCTGCTACGGCAGCGCGAGCCCCGTGGGGGCGCGCGAGGAGATCTCGGCCGCCCAGGAGGCCATGCCCACCGGGCCGGTCACCCACGGCAAGGCATGGGTGGAGATGATTCACCGCTACCTGGCCACCGGCGTTGGCGTGCTCATCATCGCCATGACCGCCTCAGCGTGGGTGCAGCGACGCCAGGCACTGCGCAGTGGTGCGCCGCAGCTCCCGCTCAGCCCATGGTGGCCCACCTTCACACTGTTTTGGGTGTGTCTGCAGGGTGCATTCGGCGCGTTGACGGTGACGATGAAGCTGTTTCCCGCCATCGTCACGCTGCACCTGATGGGTGGCGTGGTGCTGCTGGCGCTGTTGTGCGTGCAGGCGGTGCGCCACACGCACTGGGCGCAGGGGCGCCAGCCGGTAAACCTGACCGGCGCGCTGCGCTTTGCGCTGGTGGCTGCCACGGCGCTGGTGGGCGTGCAGATCGTGCTGGGCGGCTGGGTGAGCACCAACTATGCCGTGCTGGCCTGCACTACGTTCCCCACCTGCCAGGGCAGCTGGTGGCCCGAGATGGATTTTGCGCAGGGCTTTCAGATCTGGCGTGAACTGGGCATGCTGCAGGACGGCACCCACATCAGCTTCGCCGGCCTCACGGCCATCCACTATGTTCACCGCCTCATGGCCTACCTGGTGCTGGCCGTGATCTGGGGCGTGGCCTGGGGGCTGCATCGCCGCGGTCTGCTGGTGGCGCAGGCACGCTGGCTGGCAGCATTGGGCGCCTTGCAGCTTGTCACCGGGCTTTCCAATGTGGTGCTGGACTGGCCGCTGGTTGCCGCCGTACTGCACACCGGCGGCGCTGCGGCGCTGGTGGTTGTTCTGACATGGTCGCTTGCGTCGAGCCGCGTTGCCGCGCAACCGCAAGCGGCTTCTGCACCGTCGCGTGCACCGAGAGTTTCTGCATGAGTGTTGCTTCCCCCGCGGCGGTTTCGCCGCCGTCCCGCCTGGCCCAGTTTTACGCGCTGACCAAGCCGCGTGTGGTCCAGCTCATCGTCTTTTGTGCGCTGATCGGCATGGTGCTGGCTGTGCCCGGCATGCCCTCGGGCGCACAGCTGGGCCTGATGGCCGTGGCCTCGGCTGGCGTCTGGCTGGTGGCTGGGGCTGCAGCCGCGTTCAATTGCATTGTCGAGCAGGGCATCGACGCCAAGATGAAGCGCACCGCGTGGCGCCCCACCGCCAAAGGCGAACTCTCGAACGCGCAGACCCTGCTGTTCTCTGCCGTGCTGTGCGGTGCCGGATCGGCCATCCTGTACTTCCTGGTCAACCCGCTGACCATGTGGCTTACGTTTGCCACGTTCGTGGGTTATGCGGTGATCTACACCGTCATCCTGAAGCCGCTGACCCCGCAGAACATCGTGATCGGTGGGGCCTCGGGCGCCATGCCGCCCGTGCTGGGCTGGGCCGCAATGACCAACGACGTGGGACCCGAAGCGCTGATCCTGTTCCTGATCATTTTCCTGTGGACCCCGCCGCATTTCTGGGCGCTGGCGCTCTACAGGGTGGAGGACTACCGCAAATCGGGCCTCCCCATGCTGCCCGTCACGCACGGCAACGAGTTCACGCGCCTGCAGGTCTTCCTGTACACGCTGATCCTTTTTGCGGGCTGCCTGATGCCGTTTGTCTATGGCATGAGCTCCTGGATCTATCTGGCGGCGGCTGTGCTGCTCAGTGGCGGGTTCTGTGCCTACGGCTTCGCACTGTGGCGCAACTATTCCGATGCGCTGGCCCGCAAGACCTTCCGCTTTTCCCTGATCCACCTGAGCGTGCTGTTTGCCGCCCTGCTGGTGGACCACTACGTGCTGTGACTGCCATGCTCAAACGTCGATTTACTATCAAATCTATAGCTGTCATGGCAATGGCGATAAGCGCTGCCGCCCTTTTTTCTGCCTGTACCGAGAAAAAGGTGGAGTTTCGGGGTGTGGATGTCACCGGCGCCGAGTACGCGCGCGACCTGCCGCTGACAGACCACCACGGCCAGGCCCGCCGCATGGCGGACTTTGCGGGCAAGGTCGTGGTGGTGTTCTTCGGCTTCACGCAGTGCCCGGATGTCTGCCCTACATCCATGCAGGAACTGGCCGAAGTCAAGAAGATGCTGGGCCCGGACGGTGACCGGCTGCAAGGGATCTTCGTCACCGTGGACCCGGAGCGCGACACGCCCGAAGTGCTCAAGGCGTACATGGCCAACTTTGATCCGACCTTCCTGGCGCTGCGCGGCACGCCGGAGCAGCTGGCTGCCGTCGCCAAGGACTTCAAGATCTACTACAAGAAGGTCGACGGCAAGACCCCCACCAGCTACACCATGGATCACTCGGCCGGTAGCTACGTGTACGACACAGCCGGCCGTCTGCGCGTGTACAACCGCTACGGCAGCGGCGCGCAGGCCCTGGCGTCGGACGTGAAGGCCTTGCTGGGCGAGGCGCGCTGAGCTTTCACCGACGCACGCCCTCAACGGGCGGTGCGCCCCTGTCGCTGGCAGCCCCGCCTGCGCCCCAACGTGGCAGGGCAGTCTTGACGGAGGCTTTCACCCAAGTAGCCATTGCAAGACGGCCGCGCCCCGCAGGCCGGCACAAGCCGAGGCCCTGAATGGCCTCAGCGACGCTGGTCACTCCGCCTTGATGCCTCGCATCGCAATCACGCCGCCGAGCAGGCTGGTGTCGGCCTTGATCCGGTTGGCCAGGCCTTCAGGCGATGTGCCCGCCACTTGCCAGCCCTGCTGGAAAAGCTTGCTGCGCACCTCTTCGCTGCGGGCAATCTCGCCGATCAGTGCAGCCAGCTTGGCCTGGATGGGCTTGGGCATGGTGGCAGGGGCTGCAAACGCGTTCCAGATCTCCAGATTGAAGTTGCTGATGCCTGCCTCTGACAGGCTCGGGATGTCGGGCGCGAGCGCGCTGCGCGTGGTGGACGTCACGCCGATAGCGCGCAGCTTGCCGGCCTTGACCTGCGCCTGCGCAAGCGCCGGTGGCATCAGTGCCATCTGCAGTTGCCCGCCCAGCATGGCGGTGGCCACCTGTGCGTAGCCGGGGTAGGGCACATGCACAGGGTTGATGTTGCTGCGCGACTTGAGCAGTTCGGTACCAATGTGCCCCACGGTGCCGACGCCCGGCGTGCCATAGCTCCATTTGTCGCCGCCGTTGCGGGCGGCCACAAAGAACTCCTGCGCGGTAGCGGTTGCGGGCACACCGGGTTGGTTGACCGGCGCAGTCAGCACCAGTGGCGATGTGCCAATCAGGCTCAATGGCGCCAGGTCCTTGATCGGGTCGTAAGGCACTGCCGCGTTCAGCAGCTTGGCAATGGTCAGGTTGCCATTGATCATCAGCCCGATGGTGTGGTCGTCACGCGCCTTGGCCACGGCATCGGCGCCAATGTTGCCGCCCGCGCCCACACGGTTCTCAACGATGACCGGTTGCCCCAGCGCCTTGGAAAGCGGCTCGGCAAACGTACGCGCTGTCAGGTCGGGAGACGAGCCACCAGGGAAGCCGACGATGATCCGCACCGTCTTGGTGGGCCATTTGGCGGCAAGCGCAGCGGCGCCAGAGGCTGCTGTCTGTGCGGCGGCCCAAGGGGCAGCGGCGGCTAGCGCCAGGGCCAGTGCGGTGCGGCGGGACAGGATGCGTGCGGTATGGGCGGACAAGGGGAGTTCTCCTCGCTGGTTCATGTTTGAAGGGCCGAAAGCCAAAGGGCCCCTTGCGGGGCCCTCTTGGCAGTCATCCGTGAAACGCAATGGTAAGGCAACGCTGCGCCACAGGCCGCGCACGTGCAGGGCCAACCCTGCACCGTCCTCAGGCGTACTCGGCCAGGGCCTTTTTCATCTTCTTCATCGCAGCCACTTCGATCTGGCGGATACGCTCGGCACTCACGCCATACACCGCTGCCAGATCGTGCAGCGTCATGCCGCCGGTGCCATCGTCGTTCACCTTGAGCCAGCGCTCTTCCACGATACGGCGGCTGCGGTCGTCCAGGCTGTTCAGGGCGGCGGCGATGCCGTCGGTGGCCATGGCATCGCGCTGGCGCGACTCGATCATGGCCGTAGGCTCGTGCGAGGCGTCGGCCAGGTAGGCAATGGGGCCAAACGCCTGTTCGCCGTCGTCCGAAGGGGCGGGATCCAGCAACACATCGCCCCCGGACATGCGCGTTTCCATCTCGATGACTTCTTCGCGCTTGACGTTCAGCTGTGCCGCCACCGCGTCGATCTCGTGGTCCGACAGCGTATCGCGGTGGGTGGCAGCGTCGGCTGCGGCGGCATCGGCCTTGAAGCCCTGCTTCATCGACCGCAGGTTGAAAAACAGCTTGCGCTGAGCCTTGGTGGTGGCCACTTTCACCATGCGCCAGTTCTTCAGGATGTACTCGTGAATCTCGGCCTTGATCCAGTGCATGGCATAGCTCACCAGCCGCACACCCTGTTCGGGGTCGAAGCGCTTGACAGCCTTCATCAGGCCGACATTGCCTTCCTGGATGAGGTCGCCGTGGGGAAGCCCGTAGCCCAGGTACTGACGGGCGATGGACACGACAAGGCGCAGGTGCGACATCACCAGCCGGCCGGCCGCATCGACGTCGTTGTGGTCCCGCAGTCGGCGCGCGTACGACTGCTCTTCCTCCAGGGAGAGCATGGGCAACCGGTTGACCGCCGAGATATAGGCGTCCAGATTGCCGAGCGGAGGCACGAGCGCCCAGGCGTTCGCAGGTGCCAAAGTCGTCGTCGCGGTTCCAGATTGAAGGTTCATTCCGGCGTCCTTTCCTCTAAGCCATGATGTTAGCACTCTCTTGGAGTGAGTGCTAAGGGTGAAGTTCCCCCGGCTTTGGCATGGTTTTGGCTGGGTGGTCAGACCCGGAAAATGCCTGTGGTTGTCATCCGAATTGTGGACTTTTTCCACTGATGGGTGCATGCGCCAGATGTGCGTGATGGCCGTGCAAGCGAATGATTCGTTCGCAAAAGTTACATCTGATCAAGACGCTGGCGGCTTTGTCTACGTGCTTCCGGGCAGATTCGTAGCAACCTTTCGGCCGCGCTTGCCTGGCAGCAAAGCAGATTTCCTGGTTCGAAGGCTGCTCAGTTGCGCGTCACGGATCAAGGGGCCGGTCAAGCATACCCACCGAAGGCTGCGTGTAATGCGCGTGACCGCCGACCCGGGGAGCTGACCCGTTTGCACGTCGGCAGCCTGAACATGCCGGCACCTTGCTCTCGCACTTTTCAGGCGAGCGCCCCAGAAATGTCAGGCCACTCGATGCGTCTCCCGTGGGCGGCTGCCGTCTCCGTTGGGTCGCCCCGGGCGATTCAATTTGCCTGTGGCCTCTGATTGATGACCTTCCCTGGCTATCCAGATAGTCGAAATGCACGGCTCTTGACGTTGCCGCGAGGTGGCCCTGGCGACCGAGCCCTGCAGGCCCGAAGCCCCACCTGTGGCAGCCTGGAGCAGCGCTGGAGCAGCACGCCGTGGCAGACTGCACCGCCGCAGCCCCCCGGAGACTTCCATGGCCCCCGAATCGCCCCCCCTTGTATTGCTCGATCTGTGCATGGTGACCACCACGGTCGCCACCGAAGCCGATGCGCGGCGGCTGGCCCAGGCGGTACTGCAGGCGCGCCTGGCGGCCTGCGTTCAGGTGGAGCCCATCACCTCGCACTTTCGCTGGCAGGGTGCGCTGCAGGAAGACCGCGAACTGCGCCTGGTGTGCAAGACCACGGGCGCTGCCGTGCCTGCCCTGACTGCCTTGCTGCGCGCGCAGCACCCTTACACGCTGCCCCAGCTGGTCGTGCAGGTGCTGCAGGCTTCGGTGGAGTACGCACAATGGGTGCGCACCGAAGTGGTGGTGCCTGCCGCCGCGGTACAGACCTGGCCGCGTGCATCCACCAGCGTGAATCAAATCACGTAACAGGCGGCCGACGAGGGCTGTGGTTGCGCAGCCAGCGCCTGCTGCTCAAACGCATCGAGCGCCAGCGGCCGGCCAAACAGGTAGCCCTGGAAGGCCTTGCAGCCGTGCGCCAGCAGAAACTGGTAGTGCTCCTCGGTCTCCACACCTTCGGCAATCACGCTCAGCCCCAGGCTGTCGGCCAGACCGATGATCGAGCGCGCAATGGCAGCATCGCTGGCGTCCAGCAGCACGTCGCGCACAAAGCCCTGGTCGATCTTGATCTGGTCGAGCGGCAGGCGCTTGAGGTAGCTCAGGCTCGAATAGCCGGTGCCAAAGTCGTCCAGCGCAAAGCCCAGGCCGTGCGCCTTCAGGGCTCGCATGATGGCAATCACGTTGTCCACGTTGTCCAGCAGCAGGCTTTCGGTCAGCTCCAGCTTGATGTTGTGGGGGTTCGCGCCGGTGCGCTGCACCATGGCCAGGAGCTGGTCCACAAAGTGTTCCTGCAGAAACTGCCGCGCACTCACGTTGATGGCCAGCTGCAGGTGCGCCAGGCCGGGGGTGTTGCTCCACAGCGCCTGCTGGCGCATGGCGGTTTCCATCACCCAGTCGCCCAGCGGCAGGATGAGCCCGGTTTCTTCGGCCAGCGGTATGAACTCGGACGGCGGCACCATGCCGTGTCCGGGATGGTGCCAGCGCACCAGCGCCTCGGCGCCGGTCACGCAGCCCGCACTGTCCACCTGTGGCTGGTACAGCAGCAAAAATTGCGATTGCCGCAGGCCGGTGTGCAGTTCGCCCTCCAGCAGCGCGCGCCGGTTCACCGCCTGCTGCATGTCGGGGTCAAAAAACCGCAGCGTGTTGCGCCCGGCATCCTTGGCTCGGTACATGGCCATGTCGGCCTGCTTGAGCACTTCGTCCAGCGGGGCCAGGTGGTCGCGCAGCAGCGTCACGCCAATGCTGGCTGTGATGTGGTGCTCGTAGCCGGCCAGGTCATAGGGCTGGCGCAGGTCGTGCAGCAGCTTTTCGCCCAGCACGCGCGTGTGCGCGGCAGCTTCGCTGGCGTCAGGGCTCAGGCTTTGCAGCACCACCACGAATTCATCACCGCCCAGGCGGGCCACGGTGTCGTGCTCGCGCACACCCTGGCGCAGGCGGCCCGCCACTTGTTTCAGCAGCAGGTCGCCCACCTCGTGTCCGCGCGTGTCGTTCAGGGTCTTGAAGTTGTCCAGGTCCACAAACAGCACGGCGGTGTTTTCGCCCGTGCGTTCGCTGCCGGCCAGCACCTGCTGAAGGCGGTCCACCAGCAGGCGGCGGTTGGGCAGCTGGGTGAGCGCGTCATAGAAGGCCAGGTAGCGTGCCTCGTCCTCCGCTGCCTTGCGGCCCGAGATGTCGATGTCGATACAGAACATCTCGGGTGGATGGCCGGGCACCTCGATGAAGGCATGGCTGGAGAACACGTCCACCGGCGAGCCGTCCTTGCGGCGCAGCTGCATTTCAGATGCAGGGATGACCTCGCCGGTGGCAAACATGTGCCGCATGTGCGTGCGCACGTCGTCGTGCATGGCCGCGGGGATGATCAGGTCCAGCAGGTTCTTGCCCAGTGCCTCGTCCGACGTATAGCCATAAAGCTTTTCGGAGGCCTGGTTCCAGTAGCTGGTGGTGCCGTCTTGCAGGTAGCCCTGAACCGAGATCGACGGGATGGTGCGCAGCAGCGACCGGAACCGCAGCTCCGATTCGCGCAGGGCGGTTTCGGTGTGCTTGCGCTCGGTGATGTCCCGCGCCAGGAACACCACGGCGGGCTCGGCATCGGTGCGGCCCTGCAGCGGCTGGGCCCGCCCTTCGAAAGACCGTGGGCCTGACCGCGTGTGGATGTCGTATTCGATGCTCTGCGTGGTGCCCGCCTGCAAGGTGGCCCGAACGAGCGCCAGAAAGCGGTCTGCCTGCTCGACGGGCAGCACATCGTGCATGCGCTTGCCCAGCAGTTCGGTGGCATGTTCGGCCAGCGGTTCATCGTCGGGCGAAAGCACTTCCAGATAGCGGCCCTGTGCATCGAGCACCAGCAGCACGTCGGGGATAGCGTGGGTGATGGCCTGGAGCCTGGCAGCGGTGTCGGCGAGGGCACGTTCCGTGGCAATGCGCGCCTGCGCGTCGCTCAGCAGCAGGCCGAGAATCATCGTGGCTGGCGTGAAGGTGAGCAAAAACGGCACCGCCAGGTACTGGTTGACACGTGCCACCGCCTCGGGCGGCAGCCACTGGAACACGATGATTTCTGCCACATGCACCAACAGGCCGAACACCAGCAGTGGCAACGGTTTTACCGAAATCCATTGGCGGGCATGTGCTGCGCGGTAGGCCAGCCCCATGGCAGCGCACATCACGATAACGGTGACGCCCACCTCGGTTCCGCCACCCCCCAGCCAGATGCGCGCCACCACCGCCATCGCGGCGGCCACGCCAGCGATCAGCGGGCCGCCAAACAGCCCGGCCATGCTCAGCACCACCGAGCGCGCATCGAAGATCACACCGGGCAGCAGCTCGATGGGGGTCAGCATGCCGATGACGCAGATCCCCCCGAACAGGACTCCGGAAGCGATCTGTCCGGCCAGCGGGCGGCCCCGCCAGAAGCGCAGGTTGAAGCCGTACAGGTAGCACAGCGCCAGCAGCAGGGCAGCAGCTTTGACCAAGGCGATGAACAAGGAGCCTCCCGGATATGTCACCGAATCCCATCATGCGGGAAATGCAAGCATTCGTAAACGTAAAAATGGCCCCGGGGGGCCAAATCGTTCACGGGTGTTGCAGCGCGGTGCGACCCGGGGCAGGGCTTTCTGCCGGCGCAGGCGCGGTGGCCGCCCCGTAGCGGGGGCTCAGGAGAGCAAGGCCTGGGCGAATTCGCGGGCGTTGAAGGTTTCCAGGTCTTCCAGCTTCTCGCCCACGCCGATGAAATAGACGGGAATCGGGCGCTCCTGGGCAATGGCCGCCAGCACGCCGCCCTTGGCGGTGCCGTCGAGCTTGGTCACGATCAGGCCCGTGAGCTGCAGCGCATCGTCAAACGAGCGCACCTGCGCCAGCGCGTTCTGGCCGGTGTTGCCGTCAATCACCAGCAGCACCTCGTGCGGGGCGGTGGCGTCGGCCTTGGTCACTACGCGCTTGATCTTTTGCAGCTCCTGCATCAGGTGCAGCTGGGTGGGAAGGCGGCCGGCGGTGTCCACCAGCACCACGTCCTTGCCGCGGGCCTTGCCGGCCGTCACGGCATCAAAGCTCACGGCAGCGGGGTCGCCGCCCTCCTGGCTGACGATCTCGACGGTGTTGCGGTCGGCCCATACGCCCAGCTGCTCGCGCGCCGCAGCGCGGAAGGTGTCAGCAGCGGCCAGCAGCACGCCGGCGCCTTCGTCGGCCAGGTGCTTGGTGAGCTTGCCGATGGAGGTCGTCTTGCCCGCACCGTTGACGCCCGCCACCATGATCACGGTGGGCGTGTGCTGGCCGATGACCAGCGATTTTTCGAGCGGGCGCAGCAGGTCGGCCAGGGCGTCGGCCAGCAGGCCCTTCACGGCGGCCGGGTCGGTAGCCTTGGCCTCCTTGACGCGGCGCTTGAGGTCCTCCAGCAGGTGCGTGGTCGCCTTTACGCCGGTGTCGGCCATCAGCAGGGCTTCTTCCAGCTCTTCGTACAGCGCATCGTCGATCCTGGTGCCGGTGAACACCGTGGTGATGCTGGTGCCGGTCTTGCGCAGGCCGGATTTGAGGCGGTCGAGCCAGCCCTTGCGTTCGGCGGGGACGGACGCTGGCACCGGCGCGGAGGCTTGCACGGTGGCTGGTGCGGCAACCGGTGCAGCCACTGAACCCGCCGATTGCATCGGGGTGGGTGAGGGCGCGGCCAGGGGTGCAGGCGCGGGGGCGGCCGGCAGGGCCGCGGGGCTTGCGGCGGGTGCAGCAGGAGCGGGCACATCGGCGACAACCGGCGGTGCTGCCGTGGGCGCAGGCGCCGCTTCGGGAGCGCGTGAGCCAAACGGATTGCGCAACCAGCCAAAGCCCGGCACGGCCGCGATGCCCGATGCAACTGCCGAGGTGGCTGCCACGGCTTCCGGCGCGGGCGCCGTGATCGCAGGGGCGGCTGCAGGTGCAGGTGCGGGTGCAGGTGCCGGGGGCACTGCGGCACTGGCCGGTTCGGGGGCAGGCAGGGGTGCAGGCGCGGCGGCGGGTGAGGGCGGCTGCGCCGCGGACGGCTCAGGAGACTCGGTGGGCGCGGGGGCAGGCTTTTTCTTGAAAAAACTGAACATTGGCGGGTTCTTAGAATCAGTGCATTCTATGAAACGCGCTTTCACCCTATTGGCCCTCGCGGCCAGCCTCTGTGCCGGAGCCGCCCTGGCGGACACCACCCCGGTCTCCCAACCCAACCCATCCGCGCCGGCCACGGCCTCCGGTGCGCAGCAGTTCACGCTGAAAAACGGCATGCAGCTCATCGTGCAGCCTGACCACCGGGCCCCCACCGCGGTGCACATGCTGTGGGTGCGCGTGGGCTCCATGGACGAGGTGGACGGCACCACGGGCGTGGCCCATGTGCTGGAGCACATGATGTTCAAGGGCTCCAAAACCGTGAAGCCTGGCGATTTCTCGCGGCAGGTGGCTGCACTGGGCGGGCGCGAAAACGCCTTCACCAGCCGCGACTACACCGGGTACTTCCAGCAGATCCCCTCGCACCGCCTGGAAGACGTGATGCGGCTGGAGGCCGACCGGTTTGCCAACAACCAGTGGCCCGACGAAGAGTTCAAGAAAGAGATCGAGGTGGTGAAGGAAGAGCGCCGCCTGCGCACCGAAGACCAGCCCCGCGCCCTGCTGGCCGAGCAGCTGTTTGCCACCACCTTCATCGCATCGCCCTACCGCCGGCCCATCGTGGGCTGGATGAGCGACCTCGATGCCATGACGCCCGAAGACGTGCGCGCGTTTCACCGCCAGTGGTATGCGCCTGCCAATGCCGCCGTGGTGGTGGCGGGCGATGTGGATGTGAAGAAGGTGCGCGCCCTGGCCGAGAAGTACTACGGCAGCCTGCCTGCCCGCGCCGTACCCGCCCGCAAGCCCCGCACCGAGCCCGAGCAGCGCGGCCTGCGCCGCATTGCCGTCAAGGCCCCGGCCGAGCAGTCCTACGTGGCGCTGGCGTTTCGCACACCGGGCCTGGAGCGCGTGGAAAACCTGGACGCGAACGACCGCGACGCGCTGGCCCTGATGGTGCTGGCCGCCGTGTTCAGCGGCTACGACGGCGCCCGGCTGGACCGCGCGCTCACGCAGGGTGACAACCGCGTGGCCGACACGGTGAGCAGCGGCGCCATGGTCACCGGCCGCGGCCCCAGCCTGTTCATGCTGACGGGCGTGCCTGCGCAGGGCAAGACCGCCGCGCAGGTCGAAGAAGCCCTGCGCGCCGAAGTCGCCCGCGTGGCCCAGGGCGGCGTGAGCGAGGCCGAACTCAACCGCGTCAAGACCCAGTGGATTGCATCCACCGTGTACGAGCGTGACTCGGTGATGAACCAGGCGCAGGAACTGGGCGGCAATTGGGCGCAGGGCTTTCCGCTGGATGCCAACGAAAAACTGCTGGCCCTGCTGCGCACCGTGACGCCCGCCGAGGTGCAGGCCGTGGCCGCCAGATATTTTGGGGACGACCAGCTCACGGCCGCCACGCTGCTGCCGCAGCCGCTGGATGCCCCGCGCGCCCGCCCCACGCTGCCACCCGGCACCGCCATCCGTTGAACGCGCCAGCCGCCACCGCACATGATTACTATCAAAAAAGTAGCATCTAAGGCAATACTAGCAAGCGCTACGACCATTTTTTATGCCAATTCGGCCTGGGCGCTGCTGCCCATCCAGCACTGGACAGAGCCCAACGGCGCCAAGGTGTGGCTGGTCGAAAGCCCGGTCATCCCCATGGTGGATGTGCAGATCGACTTTGACGCTGGCAGCCGCCGCGACCCTGCGGGCCAGGCCGGCCTGGCCAGCGCCGTGGCCAACATGGCATCCAAGGGCGTGAAGGCGGCGGGCGCCGAGCCGGCGCTGGACGAAAACGCGCTGGGCGAAGCCTGGGCCGACCTGGGTGCCAGCTTTGAGGCCAGCGCCGACAACGACGCGCTGCACTATTCGCTGCGCTCGCTGACCGACCCGCCCCTGCTGGACAAGGCATCCCGGCTGGCCGCCCGCCAGATCGGCGAGCCCAGCTGGCCTGCCGACGTGTGGCCGCGCGACCGCGCCCGCTGGATCGCCAGCCTGAAAGAAGCCAACACCCGCCCGGCCACCGTGGCAGCGCACGCCTTTGCGGCCGCTGTGTACGGCAGCCACCCCTATGGCACCCGCGCCACCGAAGACACGCTGATGCGCATCCAGGTGGCTGACATGCAGGCGTTTCATACCCAGCTGGTGGCCAGTTGCCGGGCCAAGGTCAGCATCGTGGGTGCGGTGTCGCGCGCGCAGGCGCAGACGCTGGTGGCCACGCTGCTGTCGCGCCTGCCAGCTAGCACGGGCTGCGCACCGCTGCCCCCTGTGGGCGAAATCGCCGCGCTCACCGCGCCGGTAGAGCAGAACATCCCGTTCGCCTCGGCCCAGGCCCATGTGCTGATCGGCCAGCCCGGCTTTGCCCGCCGTGACCCGGACTTTCTGGCGCTGCTGGTGGGCAACCACATCCTGGGCGGCGGCGGCTTCGTGTCGCGGCTGACCAGCGAGGTGCGCGAAAAGCGCGGCCTGAGCTACAGCGTGTACAGCTACTTCGCGGGCGGCCTGCACGCAGGCGCGTTCACCGTGGGCCTGCAGACGCGGCCCGACCAGGCGGCCCAGGCCGTGCAGGTCTCGCGCGACGTGATCAGCCGCTACGTGGCCGAAGGCCCCACCGAGGCCGAGCTGCGCGCTGCCAAGGACAACCTCATCGGCGGGTTTGCCCTGCGCATCGACAGCAACAAGAAGCTGCTGGGCAACGTGGCCAACATTGCCTGGAACGACCTGCCGCTGAACTACCTGGACGAGTGGACGAAGAAGGTGGAGGCACTGACCGTGGCCGACGTGCGTGCCGCCATGGCCAGGAAGCTGCAGCCCGAGCGCATGGTGACCGTGGTGGTGGGGGGCAAGCCATGAGCCGCTCCACCCTGCGCGTGAGCGCCATCAACGCCGAGATCCGCAAGGCACAGACGGCGGCGCCCGCCATCCCCGCCACGAAAGCCAGCGCAAAGGCTGCTGCCCGTGAAAAAGCGGCCGCAGCCGCTGCCGCCGCACCCAAGGGCGCCGGCGAGATCCGCATCATTGGCGGGCTGTGGAAGCGCACGCGCCTGCAGGTGGCTAGCCGCCCCGGCCTGCGCCCCACGCCCGACCGCGTGCGCGAGACGCTCTTCAACTGGCTGGGCCAGGACCTGTCTGGCTGGCGCTGCCTTGACGCCTTTGCTGGCACCGGCGCGCTGGGGCTGGAGGCCGCGTCGCGCGGCGCCGCCGCCGTGCAGCTGGTGGAAAACGACGCCGCGCTGGTGGCGCAATTGCACAAGCTGCAGCAGCGGCTGGAGGCCACCGCCGTGCGCGTGCAGCGTGGCGACGGCGTGGCCGCCCTCGGGCAGGCCGCGCCCGGCAGCCTTGACCTGGTGCTGCTGGACCCGCCGTTCGACAGCGAGCTGTTCGAGCCCGCGCTCAAGGCCGCTGCGGGTGCCGTGGCGGCCGGTGGATTCATCTACCTGGAGGCCCCCGCCGCCTGGACCGATGAGCGCCTGGCGCCGCTGGGCCTGGCGCTGTACCGGCACCTCAAGGCCGGTGCGGTGCACGCCCACCTGCTGCGCCCGCTGGGTGCCGGGGCTGCGCCCGCCTGACATCGGCAGCGCTTGGGGCTGCGGGCGGACAGGCGTTTTTGCCCCTCAGCCAGCGCCCGGCTTCGTGCTCTGTGCGCGCGCACGGCGCGCCGTTGGCCCTTGTCCCACGGGACGGCCATGCGCCCGTTTCGTGTTGCACCGCACTGCATAATGCGCGCACGCAGCCCGGTTGGCTCTGTCCCCGGTGCCAACGACCATTCGCCATCGAGGAGACCACCAGCCATGGCCCAGAACGTGATTGCCGTGTACCCCGGCACTTTCGACCCCATCACCCTGGGACACGAAGACGTGGTGCGCCGTGCCACGCAGCTTTTCGAGCATGTGATCGTGGCCGTGGCGGCCGGGCATCACAAAAAAACCCTGTTCTCGCTGGAAGAACGCATCGACATGGTCCGCGAGGCCGTCAAGCCCTACCCGCAGGTGCAGGTGGAGTCCTTCTCGGGCCTGCTGCGCGACTTTGTGGTGGCCCGCGGCGGCAAGGCCATGGTGCGCGGCCTGCGCGCCGTGACCGACTTCGACTACGAGTTCCAGCTGGCGGGCATGAACCGCAGCCTGATGCCGCAGGTGGAAACCGTGTTCCTCACGCCCAGCGACAAATACCAGTTCATTAGCAGCACCTTTGTGCGCGAGATCGCCGTGCTGGGCGGCGAAGTGCACAAGTTCGTCTCGCCCTCCGTGCAGGAGCGGCTGGCGGTGAAGGTGCGCAGCATGTCGCCACCGGGCTGAGCTGCGGCGGCCACGCCGCGCACCCGGCGGGCCTGCCGATGCCGCAGGACGGCGCCGGGAACGCAGATTTAAGATAAAAATGGCCGCCAGGGCTCGTATTAATTGATCTAATAGCTATTTATTTAATAGCGTTCTGGCGGTTTGACCGGGCGCTGCGTCCGCCAGCTCGCGAACTGGCTGTGCCCTCACGGCAGCGCCGCCAGCCGGCCTGCCACGGCCTGTGCTTCGTCCTTCAGGGCCTGCAGCAGCGGCGCGGCCTCGGGCAGGGCAGGGCGGTACTGCGGCCACAGGGCCGTCACGCAAAACGGGATCGAAAACGCCAGCCGCCGCAGCACCAGCCGCTCGCTGGCGCATGCCAGCGCGGTCAGCGGGTTGACGATGGCCACGCCCAGCCCATGCGCCACCATGGCACACACCGCAGCGGCGCTGTGCGTCTCCACCCGCAGGGTGCGTGCTACGCCTCCCTCGGCAAAGCGCGCGTCGATCAGGCGGCGGTAGGGGTCGTCGGCCGAGAGGCTCACAAACGGCTCGCCGGCAAAGTCGTGCAGCTGCAGCACGGGCCGTTGCGCCAGGCGGTGCCCGGCGGGCAACACGGCCACCTCATCGAGCGTGAGCAGCACTTCGCCCCCCGTGCCGGGCGGGGCGGCCGTCTGCTCGCACAAGCCCAGGTCAAAGCGCTGGGCGCTCATCCATTCTTCGAGCAGCGGCGACTCCTGCGGCGTGACCGACAGGCGCGTGAGCGGCCGCGCCTGCAGCAGCCGCGCCGCGGCACCGGGCAGCAGGGCATGCGCCAGCGCTGGCAGGCACAGCACCGACAACTGCACGGCATCGGGCCGGCCCAGCGCCACCGCGCGCTCCACCACGCGCTCCAGCCCCTGCCACGAGCGCTGCACCTCGTCCCAAAGCGCCAGCGCCCGCGCGTTGGGCCGCAGCCGCCCCTGGCTGCGTTCAAACAGGGCGTAGCCCAGCAGCGTTTCCAGCCGCGCCAGTTCGCGGCTCACGGTGGGCTGCGAGCTGTGCAGCAGCTCGGCGGCCCCGGTGGCGCTGCCTGCGGCCATCACGGCGCGAAAGACTTCGATGTGGCGGTGGGAGATACGCTGGGCGGGGCCGCTGTCGGGCAGGTTCATGGCCAAAGCATATCCAGATTGAATGGATGGTCTGCAAAGAGGTATTGGACTGAATGAGCCTTTGCCGCGATGATGGCCGCTGTTCTTGTCCTGCCTTGCCGGAGTTTTGCGCATGTCCAACCCCTTCTCGCCCTCCCAGCTGTGGGCCCTGGCCGACCAGTTTGGCACCCCGCTGTGGGTGTACGACGCGGCCACCATCCGCCAGCGCATCGCGCAGGTGTCCAACTTCGAGACCATCCGCTTTGCACAGAAGGCGTGTTCCAACATTCACATCCTGAAGCTCATGCGCGAGCAGGGCGTGAAGGTCGATGCGGTGTCCCGTGGCGAGATCCTGCGCGCGCTGGCCGCGGGCTTTGCGCCCGGCTGGGACGCTGACGGCGCCTCGGAAATTGTCTTCACGGCCGACCTGTTCGATGCCGCCACCCTGGAGTTCGTGGTGGACCAGCGCGTGCCGGTCAACGCCGGTTCCATCGACATGCTGCACCAGCTGGGCGCCCGCTCGCCCGGCCATGCGGTGTGGCTGCGCATCAACCCCGGCTTTGGTCACGGGCACAGCAACAAGACCAACACGGGCGGCGAGCACAGCAAGCACGGCATCTGGCACACCGACCTGCCCGCTGCGCTGGCGGCGATTGCGCAACACCGCCTCAAGCTCGTGGGCTTGCACATGCACATCGGATCGGGCGTGGACTACAGCCACCTTGCCGAGGTGTGTGGCGCCATGGTCAGCCTGGTCAAGACCACCCACGCGGCCGGGCACGACCTGCACGCCATTTCTGCCGGCGGCGGGCTGTCCATTCCGTACCGCGCGGGTGATCCGGTGGTGGACACGCAGCACTACCACGGCCTGTGGGACGCCGCGCGCCAGCAGGCCGAGGCGGTGGTGGGCCACAAGCTGGGCCTGGAGATCGAGCCCGGCCGCTACCTGGTGGCCGAATCCGGCGTGTTGCTGGGCGAGGTGCGCGCCACCAAGAACGCGGGCAGCAACCACTTCGTGCTGCTCGATACCGGCTTCAACGAGCTGATGCGCCCGTCGATGTACGGCAGCTACCACGCCATGAGCGTGCTGCGCCGCGATGGCGCCACGGCCCCCACGCACTCCATGCACCCCACGGTGGTGGCCGGCCCGCTGTGCGAGTCGGGCGACGTGTTCACGCAGGGCGACGGCGGCGTGGTGCTGCCGCGCGAACTGCCTGCCGCGCAGGTGGGCGACCTGCTGGTGATCCACGACACCGGTGCGTATGGCGCGTCCATGTCATCGAACTACAACACGCGCCCGCTGATTGCCGAGGTGATGGTCGATGGCGGCCAGCACCGCCTCATCCGCCGCCGTCAGACGGTGGACGAACTGCTGGCGCTGGAGCTGGGCCTGTAAGGCGCAGGCGGGGCACGGCAAATATGCAGGTGGAGCAGTAGGCACGGGACTACGGCCAGGCGCAGCACCGGCGCACAGGGAGCCCGAGGGCGGGGCCCTAAGGTGGAGACACCTTTTCCCACCACCCTTTTCAGGAGATCTCCATGCCCATCATTGCCTGGTTGCTCGGCGTCCCGCTGTCGGTTGTGTTGCTGCTCATGCTGTTTGGCGTGTTCTGACACGAACGGACCCTGCCTGTGCAGGCCGGCCCTGCAGCCGCAAGGCAGGCAGTCCGGTACCCCGCACACCCAAAAGCCGCTGACTCCAGGCTGGAGCAGCGGCTTTTTGACGTTCGGTGCGGGTCTGCGCGCGTTCAGGCCAGCTCGGCCGCAGGCCCGCGCCCCATGAGCAGCGCCACGGCGGCGGCGGGCGAGATTTCTCCATCGAGCAGCGCGACCGCGGCGCGGGTGATCGGCATGTCCACCCCCAGATGGGCCGCACGCCGCGCCACAGTACGGGCGCTGTAGACGCCCTCGGCCACATGGCCCAGCGAGTCCACCGCCTGGGCCAGCGTCTTGCCCTCGGCCAGCAGCATGCCCACGCGCCGGTTGCGCGAGAGGTCGCCAGTGGCGGTCAGCACCAGGTCGCCCAGGCCTGAAAGACCCATGAACGTTTCGGGCCGCGCGCCCAGTGCCAGCCCCAGCCGTGTCATTTCGGCAAGACCCCGGGTGATGAGCGCAGCACGGGCGTTGAGCCCCAGCGAAAGCCCGTCGCACAGCCCGGTGGCAATGGCCAGCACGTTCTTCACGGCACCACCCACTTCCACGCCCACGATGTCCTCGTTGGCGTACACGCGCACGCTGGGGCTGTGAAAGGCTTGCACCAGTGCCTGCCGCACGGCTTCGTGCGGGCTGGCCGCCACCAGGGCGGTGGGTTGGCCCAGGGCCATTTCCTGCGCAAAGCTGGGGCCGCTGAGCACGCCCGCCAGCAGCCCGGGCGCGACTTCTGCCTGCACCTCGTGTGCCAGCAGCCCGAATGCATCCGGTTCGTTCGCAGGGGCTGCCTCAAAACCCTTGCACAGCCAGGCAACGGGTGCGCGCGCTGTGCTGAGCGACTGCAGCATGCCCCGCAGCGCTGCCATGGGAGTGGCCACGATCACAAGGTCGGCACCCGGCAGCAGCAGGCCGAAATCGCCATCGGCCAGCGAAAGAGAAGGGGGAAAGCCAATGCCGGGCAGGTACCGGGCGTTTTCGCGCCCGCTGCGCATCTGTGCGGCCTGCGCGGCATCGCGCGCCCACAGCGTGACGGCGTGCCCGGCGGGGTGCTGCGCCGCGCTCATGGCAACGGCAGAGCCCCAGGCGCCTGCGCCCAATACTATGATTTTCATAGCTGCAAGCGCTTATGTATCAAGCGCCAGGGGCCCTGGAAGGCCCCCAATTGCTGATTACTGCGTGATGATGGGCGAAGCCTGGCCGGCGGCCTGGGCCTGCTGCTGCTCGTACATCGCCTGGAAGTTGATTTCGGCCAGGTGCACGGGTGGGAAGCCAGCGCGGTTGATGATGTCGGACACGTTGCCACGCAGGTAGGGGTACACGATCTGCGGGCAGGCGATGCCCATGATGGGGCCCATCTGGTCTTCAGGAATGTTGCGGATCTCGAAGATGCCGGCCTGCTTGGCTTCGACCAGGAACACGGTCTTGTCCTTGATCCTGGTCTGCACGGTGGCGGTCACGGCCACTTCAAACACGCCTTCGGCCACAGGGGTGGCTTCCACGCCGAGCTGGATGTCCACGCTGGGCTGGTCCTGCTCCAGCAGGATGCCGGGGGAATTGGGTTGCTCAAGCGACATGTCCTTGAGGTAGACGCGCTGGATCTGGAAGACGGGGTTTTCTTGATCGGCCATGGTGAAGTCTCTTTGCTCTATCGGGATTGCTGGCAAAACAAAACCCGCCGTGGGAAGGCTCCCGCAGCGGGCACATGGGGCCGCATTATGCAGCCCCGTCGAACGGGGTCAGGCGGCGCCCAGCAGCGGCATCAGCCCGCCGCGGCTGTCCAGCGCCACCAGGTCGTCGTGGCCGCCCACATGCGTGTCGCCAATGAAGATCTGCGGCACGGTGCGGCGGCCGGTGATCTCCATCATGTGGTTGCGGGCTGCCGGGTCCATGTCGATGCGGATCTCTTCGATCTGCTCCACGCCCTTGGACTTGAGGATCTGCTTGGCGCGTATGCAGTAAGGGCAGACGGCGGTGGTGTACATCTTCACGGGTTGCATGGCGAACTCCTGTGCGTTGAAACGGTGCAGGTAGGGGCCGTTCAGGCTTTTTCCACCGGCAGGCTGGCTTCGCGCCAGGCCTTCAGGCCACCGGACATGGCCTGGGCCTTCTCGTAGCCGAGCTTCTTGGCGATGCCGACAGCCCGGTTCGAGCGCGCGCCGCTGGCGCACACCAGCACCACGGGCACGGCCTTGTTCTTCACCAGGCCGGGCAGGCGCTCTTCCAGCTGGTTGAGCGGCACATTCTTGGCGCCGCCCACATGCCCCAGCGCGAATTCCTCGGTCTCGCACACGTCGATGACGACGGCTTTTTCGCGGTTGATGAGCTGCACGGCACCGGCCGGCGTCAGGGAGCCGCCCCCTGCACTTTTGAGCGTGGGCCACAGCAGCATGCTGCCCGATGCCAGCGCGACGACGAGCAGGTACCAGTTTTCGATGATGAATTTCACAAGGTTTCCTAGGGTTGGCGAACGCCGTAATTTTAGAATGCTTGATTTTGACCCGCATTTCCCTGGGGACCCCATGTACAAACTCGTTCTGATCCGCCACGGCGAATCCACCTGGAACCTTGAAAACCGCTTCACCGGCTGGACCGACGTGGACCTCACGCCCACGGGCGTGTCGCAGGCCATGTCGGCCGGCAAGCTGCTCAAGGCCGAGGGATACGAGTTCGATCTGGCGTTCACCAGCGTGCACAAGCGTGCCATCCATACCCTGTGGTACACGCTGGACGAAATGGACTGCACCTGGCTGCCCGTGGTCAAGGACTGGCGCCTGAACGAGCGCCACTACGGCGCCCTGCAGGGCCTGAACAAGGCCGACATGGCCAAGCAATACGGTGACGAGCAGGTGCTGGTGTGGCGCCGCAGCTATGACACGCCCCCGCCGGCGCTGGAAGCGGGCGACCCCCGCAGCGAGCGCAGCGACCGCCGCTACGCCGGCCTGGCCGAAGGCAGCGTGCCGCTGACCGAATGCCTCAAGGACACCGTGGAGCGCGTGCTGCCGTTCTGGAACGAAGCCATGGCGCCTGCCATCCGCTCGGGCAAGCGCGTGGTGCTGGCCGCGCATGGCAATTCCATCCGCGCGCTGGTGAAATACCTCGACGGCATTTCCGAGTCGGACATCGTGGGCCTGAACATTCCCAATGGGATTCCGCTGGTATACGAGCTGGACGCCGACCTCAAGCCCATCCGCCACTACTATCTGGGCGATGCGGAGGCGGCTGCAAAGGCAGCTGCGGCCGTGGCTTCGCAGGGCAAAGCGTAAACGCCGGGTAAAGGAGGGTGAAACAGCCCCTCCAAGGCCTTTGAAACCGCGGCCCGCGCGGAACCGGGGCGGCTTTCGCCCCTCCAAGGTGTATATTGATTTTTGTACCGGTAAAAGGTGTTGCATGGGCCACAAACTGAAAATTGCGGGATGGGTGTCGGTGGGCGTGGTGGCAGGTGCGCTCACCACGGTGTCACTCCAGACAGTGGCGCGCGGCGCCATGGCTCCGCTGCCGCTGGAAGAGATCCAGCAGCTGTCGGCCGTGTTCGGCCTGGTCAAGACCGACTACGTAGAGCCGGTGGACGATAAAAAGCTGATCACCGATGCCATCACCGGCATGGTCGCCAGCCTGGATCCGCACTCCCAGTATTTCGACAAGAAGTCCTTCAAGGAATTCCGCGAAGGCACGTCCGGCCGGTTCGTGGGCGTGGGCATCGAAATCACCCAGGAAGAAGGCCTCATCAAGGTCGTCTCGCCCATCGAAGGCTCTCCTGCCTTTCGCGCCGGGCTCATGACCAATGACCTGATCACCAAGATCGACGACACGGCCGTCAAGGGCCTGTCGATCAACGAAGCCGTCAAGCGCATGCGCGGCGAGCCCAACACCAAGGTCACGCTCACGATCTTCCGCAAGGACGAGAACCGGTCCTTCCCGGTCACGATCACGCGCGAGGAGATCAAGACCCAGTCCGTCAAGGGCAAGGTGGTCGAGCCCGGCTACGCCTGGATCCGTTTGTCGCAGTTCCAGGAGCGCACGGTCGATGACTTTGTGCGCAAGGTCGAGGAGGTGTACCGCCAGGAGCCCAACCTCAAGGGCCTGGTGCTGGACCTGCGCAATGACCCGGGCGGCCTGCTCGACGCAGCCGTGGCCGTATCGGCCGCTTTCCTGCCCGAGAACGTGACCGTGGTCACCACCAACGGCCAGCTGGCCGACAGCAAGGCCACCTACAAGGCCTCGCCAGACTACTACCAGCGCCGCGGCGGTGGTGATCCGCTCAAGCGCCTGCCGGCCGCGCTCAAGTCGGTGCCGCTGGTGGTGCTGGTCAACGAAGGCTCGGCTTCGGCCAGCGAAATCGTGGCCGGTGCGCTGCAGGACCACAAGCGCGCCACCATCATGGGCAGCCAGACCTTCGGCAAGGGCTCGGTCCAGACCGTGCGCCCCCTGGGGCCTGACACCGGCATCAAGCTGACCACGGCGCGCTACTACACACCAAGCGGCAAGTCGATCCAGGCCAAGGGCATCGTCCCCGACGTGATGATCGACGAATCCGAAGAAGGCAACATCTTCGCGTCGCTGCGCATGCGCGAAGCCGACCTCGAAAAGCACCTGGGCAGCGGTCAGGGTGAAGAAAAGAAGGACCTGGCCCGCGAAAAGGCGCGTGAGGAAGCCCGCAAGCGCCTGGAAGAAGAATCCAAGAAACCCGTGGCCGACCGCAAGGCGCCCGAGTTCGGCAGTGCCAAGGACTTCCAGCTGGCGCAGGCCCTCAACCAGCTCAAGGGTCGTCCGGTGCTGGTGAGCAAGGTGCTGACCGAACGCAAGGAAGAAAAGAAAGAGAATTGAGCTTTCGCGCGCTCAGCCTGAAAGGCCGGACTTCCTGCGGAAGCCGGCCTTTTTCACGCCCCCTTCTTTCTGTCTTTTCACACACCCATGACCGACGACCAGCTCCTGCGCTACTCGCGCCACATCCTGCTTGACGAGGTAGGTATCGAAGGGCAGCAAGCCATGCTGGATGCGCACGCGCTGGTGATCGGTGCGGGTGGGCTGGGTTCGCCCGCCGCGCTTTACCTGGCCTCGGCTGGCGTGGGGCGCATCACGCTGGTGGATGACGACGAGGTCGATCTCACGAACCTGCAGCGGCAGATTGCGCACACCACCGCGCGCGTGGGTATGCCCAAGGTGGAGTCGGCTGCACAGGCGATGGCTGCCATCAACCCGCAAGTGCAGGTGAGTGCCGTGCGAGCCCGCGCCGATGCAGCGCTGCTCGACACGTTGGTGGCGCAGGCCACGGTGGTGCTCGATTGCTGCGACAACTACACCACGCGCCAGGCGGTCAACGCCGCCTGCGTGCGCCACCGCGTGCCGCTGGTGTCGGGCGCGGTGATCCGGTTTGACGCGCAGATCAGCGTGTTTGATACGCGTGCTGAAGGTGCCCCCTGCTACGCCTGCATCTTTCCGCCCGATGCCGAGTTTGAAGAGGTGCGGTGTTCCACCATGGGCGTGTTTGCGCCGCTGGTGGGTGTGGTGGGGGCCATGCAGGCGGCCGAGGCGCTCAAGCTGGTGGCAGGCATCGGCACGAGCCTGGCCGGGCGCATGCTGATGCTCGATGGCCGCTCCATGGAGTGGAGCACGATGCGGATGCAGCGTGTGCCCGATTGCCCGGTCTGTGTTGCGCGGTAGGACCGCTCCTACATACCCCGCCTGCCATGGCTGGCAAAATGATTTTTGACGAGCGTCTAAATTAGGCATTCAGCCGTGGCCTTCTTGCGCGGTTGCATGAATGGATCCCCCGTGAAACTCCGCACCTACATCGTTGAAGACAACGCCACCATCCGCGAGAACCTGATTGGAACGCTGGAGGAACTGGCGTCAGTAGAAGCCGTGGGTGTTGCAGAGACGGAAGACGAGGGCAAGACCTGGCTGAGTGCCCATGGCGACCAGTGGGACCTGGCGATCGTGGACCTGTTTCTGCGGCAGGGAAGCGGGCTGGGGGTTCTGGCTGCGTGCCGCGCCCGTCGGCCGGGCCAGCGCATGGTGGTGCTGAGCAACTACGCGACCCCTGATGTGCGCATGCGCTGTGCGCAACTGGGTGTGGACGCGGTGTTCGACAAATCCAACGAGATCGATGCGCTGGTGGAGTACTGCATCCAGCACAGCAGTGGGCATGCCGGCGCCGATTCGGGCAAACCCATGGCCATGTCCGGCCACTCTGCCTGACGCTCACCCCGCCAAACTTTCAGGCGGGTGTCGTGAGCGGTTTTCTTTTTTCTTCCTTTGCTTCTTTTGTCTGCTGTCGGTCCGGGCGTCCCAGCCGGGCGGGCCCCGGCTGAGCTCGCGCCATGTCAGTCGATCAGGCGATTTTTCAGTGCGTAGTACGTGAGATCGCTGTTGGACGACAGGCTCATCTTCTCCATCAGGCGCGTGCGGTAGGTGCTCACCGTCTTCACGCTCAGCGACAAGGCCTTGGCAATGTCGCCCGCCGTCTCGCCCTTGGCCAGCTTCAGGAACACCTGGAACTCGCGCTCCGACAGCTGCTCGTGGGGCGGTGCATCGTCCTTGCGGTTGAGCTGCTGCGCCAGCAATTCGGCCACTGCGGGCGTCAGGTAGCGGCGGCCCAGCGCAATGGTGCGAATGGCCTCCACGATTTCCGAGGGCTCGCACTCCTTGTTGAGGTAGCCGCTTGCGCCCTGGCGGATCAGGTTGATGGCGTAGTGCTCTTCGGGGTAGCCGCTCAGGATGAGGATGCCCATGTCAGGCGCCTTGGCGCGCAGCATGGCCAGGGCGTCGAGCCCGCTTTGCCCGGGCATCGACAGGTCCATCAACAGCACGTCGATTTCCTTGTTGCGTACCAGGTCGATGGCCTCGCGTCCGTTGCCGGCCTCGCCTTCCACCCGAAGGTCCACATGCTCCGAAAGGAACTGCCGCAGGCCGGAGCGAACAATCGCGTGGTCATCCACAATGCCAATCTTGATCATCGGTCTCTCTTTCGCGGGGCAGCAAAGCCAGCCCCGATGCGTATTGGTTGTACAGCGTCGCTAGCCGCGCGCCCCGCCCTGCAACAGGGTGTGACGACGACCGAAACATAAGCATTCATTATCCAGAATAGAGCGCATGAATCTCAAACAGCACGCCCTTCGTTGGTTGCCAAAAGTACGCCAGATGGCGCTCAGTCTGCCCATGGCATTGCTCGCCGCCATGGTGCTGGTGGGCATCAATGAAACGGGTCATATGCGCTCGCAGGACGCCGTCCAGCAGATGGAGTTCGGGCTGCTCGCACGCAAGAACGTGAGCACGCTTTTGCAGAGCATGCTGGATGCCGAAACCGGCCAGCGCGGGTACCTGCTGACCGGCGACGAAACCTATCTCGCACCCTACAGCACGGCGGTGTCCACCGTGCATTCGAACCTTGACAACCTGCGCACGCAGTTCATGGCAGAGCCCAACGACATGCAGGAATTTGCAAACCTGTCGCGGCAGGTTTCGCGCAAGCTCGCCGAGATGGAGCTCAGCGTGCGGCTGCGCCGGCAGGGCAACGAAGACGCGTGGAAGTTCGTGCTGCACACCGACCTCGGGCGCGAGCAGATGGACGCCATTCGCAGCCATGCGCAAGAGCTTCTCAAGCGCAGCGACCTGCGGCTGGAAGCCGGCCGCCAGCAGATCGAGCAGTCGCTGATGCTCTCGCGCATCGGCATTGCCACCGTGACCGCGATCGGGCTGCTGGCGTTCTACATGTACCTGCGCCAGGCGCACGCGGTGCTGCAGGTCAACCAGCGCGAGCAGGCATTGCTGGAGCGCGAACGTGATCGCCTGGAAGTGCTCGTGAAAAAGCGCACGGCCACGCTTTCCGAGCTTGCCAGCCACCTGCAGCAGGTGCGCGAGGAAGAGCGCGGCCATCTGGCGCGTGAGCTGCACGATGAATTGGGTGCCCTGCTCACGGCGGCTAAGCTCGATGTGGCGCGCCTGAAATCGAAGATCGACACGACCGCGCCCGATGTGTCCGAACGGCTCAAGCACCTGACCGAAACACTCAACAGCGGCATTGCGCTCAAGCGCCGGATCATCGAAGACCTGCGGCCTTCATCGCTGTCGAATCTGGGCCTGACCGCGGCCATCGAGATCCTCACGCGTGAGTACGCCGAGCGCGCCGGCATCGAGGTCGAAACCAGCCTGGAGGCCGTCAAGCTGCCCGATGCATCGCAGCTCACGGTGTACCGCATGGTGCAAGAGGCGCTGACCAATATCGGCAAGTACGCCAAGGCCACCAAGGTGCTGGTTTCGGTCCACGGCTACCCCACGCATGTGGCCGTGCAGGTGCGCGATAACGGCGAGGGATTTGACCCTGCCACGGTGCGCCCGACGTCCCATGGGCTGTCCGGAATGCGCCACCGCGTGGAGGCCGCGGGCGGGCGTCTTTCGATCACTTCGCGGCCTGGAAACGGTACGCTGATGTCGGCTGTTTTGCCGCTGGGTCCGGGTTCCGAAGACCTGCCGAAAACGACCGGTTCGGAGCCCGTTTAGGCCCCCGAAAACGGCGCAGAGACAAATACAAACTGTTTCCATTTTGTAAGGGCTCTGCGCCGGTTTTTGCCAGGCAGAGGGTTCGCCAACGCTGCGAGCACTTGGGGCACGATGGATCAAGGCGTGTGCCTACTGGGGAGACATGCAAGTGCAAGATGCATCGGTAGAACCGCAGCGCTGTCACCCATGCGGTCACCCGGCATACACAACGCGATGCGCCGCGTAACAGCAGAGGCCATCTGCCACACATCTTCCGTCCGACATCGTCCGAGCCCTATGGCCGTGCGCGGTAGGTGCTCTCCTACAGACGCTGCCCCCGGGATGCCGACACACCCCCGCGCCGGGGGACGGCATCGCTCGCGACCGGGCACGCTTACATTGGAATCCAGACGCCGAGAGGGCGTGCCCCTACCGCCGCAAAGCCGGCCCCTTCCATGAGGAGAGCGAGATGTTGCACTACGCAGTTGTTTTTCTGGTGATCGCGCTGATCGCCGCCATCTTTGGATTTGGCGGCATCGCCGCTGGTGCCGTCGGCATTGCCAAGATTCTTTTCTTTGTGTTCGTGATCATGGCCGTGGTGACGTTTGTCCTCAGCCTGGTTCGCAAGGGGTGACGGCACCGCGTGCCGCTGACCCTTCACCACCATCCCACCCCTTTCCCCCAATTCCCAGGAGCAGTTCAATGAACAATGACCATCTCGGCAACGCAGCCACCACCGGAGCCCGCAACCTTGCGGATGAGGCGCTCAAGAGCGCGCAGGCCACGGTGCAGTCCACCCGCCAGGCAGCGCACAGCACCCTGGAGAAGGCCGAGGAGAGCGTGCATGCCTTGCGCGGCAAGGCCGACCCGATCATTGATGACCTGGCAGCCCGTGCCCAGGACCTTGCCTCGCGCAGCATCGGCTACTGCGCCGAAACCAGCGCCAAGGCGCGCCGCCAGCTGCAGGATGCTGCCAACGCGACCACGCGCTACGTGGAGCAGCAGCCCGGCAAGGCGGTGATGATCGCGGCCGCCTCCGGCGCTGCGCTGGCCACGCTGATGTTCTGGATGTCGCGCAGCCGCGACCGCCGCACCAGCAGCTACTGACCCGAACGTTGCCAGCGACGGAGCGCACTGCGTTGCGCACGGCCTGGCACCGGTGGCTGCCATTTGCGATGACTTCACCGCACGCGGCAACGCCGTCCCCGCATTTGCTGGCCACGGAGGGTGCAACAGGCCGGCAACCCTGCAGTGTTTGCGCACCCGCATTCCCACCATTGTCCCCAAGGAAAAAATCATGAAATACGCACGTGCTCTCGCTTTCGCCGCTGTCGCTGGCCTCACCATCATCACGGCCACCGGCTGCTCGGTCGCGCGCAACCAGCAAACCGCTGGTTCGTATGTGGACGACGCAGGCATCACCGCCGCAGTGAAGGCCAAGATGGCTGAAGACAAGAACGTTTCGGCAACGTCGATCAGCGTCGAGACCCTCAACGGCACCGTGCAGCTGTCGGGCTTTGCCAAGTCGCAAACCGAAAAGACGCAGGCTGAAAACATTGCGCGCAACACCAAGAATGTGCGCGAAGTGCGCAACAGCATCGTTGTGCGTCCCTGATCAGTCCTGACGCGCGCCCCCGGGTTGCCCCGCGATGCGCGGGTGCCCGCTTGCCTGCGCCCATGGGTGCAGGCTGAGAAGGGGCCACACAGCCCGCGCTGCGGCGCCGCACGGGTGCCCAAGGGGCTTGCGGCTGGGCCATGGCGGTCAGGATGGGGCAGGCCCCGGGCGCACCGCCCGGAGCCTGCCTTTTTTGCATGGGCGCAATGGTGCGCGTGAGCGTGGTGGCATCGGGCCGCCACGCGGATGGGTATAAGCTCAGGCACATGCGGGTTTTCAATTGCGACCATTGCGGTCATCTGGTTTTCTTCGACAGCGTCCGTTGCCTGCATTGCGGCAGCGAGCTGGCCTTTCTGCCCGACCAGATGTCGATGGCGGCGCTCACGCCTGCCCCGCAGGACGGGCCGGACCTGTGGCGCCGCCGCGGCCGCCGTGGCACATCGGAGTACAGCGGGCGGCTGTACCGCATGTGCCGGCACCACACCAACCTGCAGGCGTGCAACTTTGCCGTGCCTGCCAACGACTTTGCCGACCTGTGCGTATCGTGCCGGCAGACCCGCGTGCTGCCCGATCTGTCAGACGCCAGCAACCTGCGCCGCTGGAAGCAGGTCGAGGCCGCCAAGCGGCAGCTGTTTTACACATTGGCCCGGCTCGGGCTGGAGCCGGTGCCGGGTACCGCGGGCCCGGTGTTTGAATTCCTGGCCGACCTGCCGGGCGGGCCCCCCGTTCTGACCGGGCATCTGGGCGGCACCATCACGCTGAACGTTGCCGAGGCCGATGACGAAGAGCGTGCCCGCCGCCGTATCGCGCTGGGCGAGCCGTACCGCACGCTCATCGGCCATCTGCGGCATGAGTCGGGCCACTTCTACTGGGACCAGCTCGTGCGCGATGGCGGTCAGCTCGAAGCGTTTCGCGCCGTGTTCGGCGATGAGCGCGCCGACTATGCGGCCGCGCTGAATGCCCACTACGCCCGCGGCATGGACCTGGGCGACTGGGCCACGCGCCATGTGAGCGCCTATGCCGCCTCCCACCCCTGGGAGGACTGGGCCGAGACCTGGGCCCACTACCTGCACATGATCGACCTGCTGGAGACGGCTGCCAGCTACCAGACCGGCGTGACGGTGCCCGACCCGAACTCTCCGGCACGGCACCATGTGACCGACCCGTTTGCCGTGCCCCGCCCGCTGTTCCAGGACATGGTGCGCCAGTGGGTGCCGCTCACGCTGATGCTCAACAGCCTCAACCGCAGCCTGGGGCAGGACGATGCCTACCCGTTTGCGCTGTCGTCCGGGGCCATGGTCAAGCTGCGCTTTGTGCACGATCTGGTGCAGGCCCAGTTTTTGCGCCGCGCCCCGCAGGCAGGGACACCGGCCTGAACGGGGCGGGCCGGCGGTGCGCCGGGCCGGCGCTGCCTTGCAGGCCACTGCAGGCCACTGCAGGCCAATTCAGGCCGTTAATTGGCCTCTAGGGCACGTATCTATTGAATATGTTGCTATCTATAAAATAGCAAACGACTGGTTTTGATGCAGCCGCGCCGTGGCATGCACAGCCCCTGCACCCGTGTCAGAACTCGTGGTTGTCGATCAGCCTTGTGCTGCCCAGCCGGGCTGCGCCCAGCGCGACCAGGCTGCCTGGGCCATCGTGCGCAGCGGGGGGTAGCAGGTCTGACCGGCGGCGCACCGTCAGGTAGTCGGGCTGCCAGCCGCGCGCCTGCAGCGTTTGCATCGCGTGGGCTTCCAGCGCAGGGGCAGGCGGTGTGGCCGTGCACCATGCCTGCGCCAGCTGCCGCAAGGCCTGCGACAGGGCCACGGCCTCCTGTCGCTCCTCGGGGCTGAGATAGCCGTTGCGCGAGCTGAGCGCCAGGCCGTCTGGCGCGCGGCTGGTCTCGCCCGCCACGATCTGCACCGGCAGTGCAAACTGCTGCACCATGTGGCGGATGACCATGAGCTGCTGGTAGTCCTTCTTGCCAAACACGGCGGTGCCGCCGCTGGCGCCCAGCACGCAGGCAAACAGCTTCATCACCACCGTGCTCACGCCCACGAAGAAGCCCGGGCGAAAGTGGCCCTCGAGCATGTCGGCCAGTGCCGGGTCGGGGTGGACCTTGAAGGTCTGTGGCTCGGGGTACAGGTCTGCCTCGCGCGGCGCAAACAGCACATCGCAACCGGCCGTGCGCAGAGCGGCGCAGTCGGCATCCCAGGTGCGCGGGTAGCTGTCGAAATCTTCATGCGGCAAAAACTGCAGGCGGTTCACAAAGATGCTGGCCACCGTCACATCGCCCAGGGGCCGGGCCTGCCGTACCAGCGCCAGGTGGCCCTCGTGCAGGTTGCCCATGGTGGGCACAAATGACGGGTGGCGGTGCGATGCCAGGGCGTCGCGCAGTTCGGGGATGGTGTGGGCGATCAGCATGAAACGGGTTTCGGTGAGAAGTAAGGTGAGTTGGAGGGCCGGCGCGCGGCCGCGGCTACGTGCGGTCAGCCGGCCGTTGCGCAGCCGGCCGTTGCGCAGCCGCCGGGCCCGCAGGAGCTACCTACCACGCGTGCACGGTGTTGTCGGGAAATCGGCCCTGCCGGACCGCCTGCACGTACGCCTCGATGGCGCCGCGCACGCTGCCGGCGTCCTGCATGACGTTGTGTACGAACTTCGGCATCTTTCCGAGGTTCATGCCCAGCATGTCGTGCAGCACCAGCACCTGCCCCGCGGTGCCGCTGCCCGCGCCGATGCCGATGGTGTGGCAGTGCGCCAGCTCGGAGGTGATGTCGGCTGCCAGCGCAGCGGGCACCATCTCCAGCACCAGCATGGCGGCGCCCGCGTCCTGCAGCTCGTGCGCCTGCCTGCGCAGGGTGCGGGCCGCGTCGTCGGTCTTGCCCTGCACGCGGTAGCCGCCCAGGGCGTGCACCGTTTGCGGCGTGAGGCCCAGGTGGGCGCACACGGGTACGCCGCGCTCCACCAGGAATTCGACCGTGGGCGCCGTCCAGCCACCGCCTTCCAGCTTGACCATGTGCGCGCCCGCCTGCATCAGCGTGCAGGCGCTGCGCAGGGCCTGTTCGCGGCTTTCAGCGTAGGTGCCGTAGGGCAGGTCGGCCACCAGCCAGGCCGTGGCCTGCACGCGGTGCAGGCCACGCGCCACGCTGGCCGTGTGGTAGGCCATGGTGTCCAGCGTCACGCCCACGGTGCTGGGCAGGCCCTGGCACACCATGCCCAGCGAATCGCCCACCAGAATGCATTCCACCCCCGCGGCATCGGCCACGGCGGCAAAGGTGGCGTCATACGCCGTGAGCATGGTGATCTTTTCGCCCGCCTCGCGCATTTGCGCGAGGCGCGGCAGGCTGACCGGGCGGCGCTGGGGCAGGGGCGATGCAGGCGGCAGCGTGCCGTAGGGGGTGGTGGAAACGGTGCTCGTGGCGGTCATCGGGCTGGCGTGGGCAAAAAATTGCCGCGAGTCTATGCGACCAATAATGGGTGTACTTACGGGTTGCCACCCCCGTGCCGCGCGGGTGTACAGCATCCCTGGTGGCCTTTGCGTTCCCGGTATGCTCGCGGCCCATGACTGCAGTGCCTTCCCCCGCACATTTCCCCGCCCATTCCCCTGGAAATATTCCCATGACAGACACCGATGTGGCCGCCCTGGCGCAGGCCGATGTGGAGCGCGCCCTGGCCGAAGACGTGGGCACTGGCGACCTGACTGCCGGCCTGATCGACCCCGCCCGCCGCGCCCGTGCGCGCATCCTGGCCCGCGAGGCCGCCGTGATCTGCGGTGCGCCCTGGGCCGAGGCAGCGCTGCGTGCCCTCGACCCCACCATGCAGATCACCTGGCATGTGCACGAGGGCCAGCGCTGCGAGCCCGATCAGGTGGTGCTGGAGCTGGAGGGCAACGCCCGCGCGTTGCTGAGCGCAGAGCGCACCGCGCTCAACTTCTTGCAGCTGCTGTCGGCCGTGGCCACCAAGACGCGCATCTACGTGGATGTGGTGGCCGGCACGCGCGCCCACATTGTGGATACGCGCAAGACCATCCCCGGCCTGCGCCTGGCGCAAAAGTATGCGGTGCGCGTGGGCGGCGGCACCAATCACCGCATCGGCCTGCACGACGCCGTGCTCATCAAGGAGAACCACATCGCCGCCGCCGGTGGCGTGACGGCCGTGCTGCAAGCCGCGCAGGCCGTGGCCGCGCAGGCGAAGTTCATCGAGATCGAGGTGGAAACGCTGGAGCAACTGGCCGAGGCGCTGGACGCGGGCGCCAAGATGGTGCTGCTGGACAACATGCCCTTGGCCCAGTTGCGCGAGGCCGTGCGCATCAATGCCGGCCGCGCCATCCTTGAAATCTCGGGCGGCGTGACGCTCGATGGTTTGCGCGAACTTGCAGAAACCGGGGTCGACCGCATCTCCATCGGCACGCTGACGAAAGACGTCAAGGCCACCGATTTCTCCATGCGCCTTCAGGAGCTGGCATGAGCACCACCACCCTCAACCGCATCGACGTGGAATACGAGCAGCCCGACGAGGCCGCTGCAGGCTCCGTCTGCTCCACCAAACACGCCTGGGCGCGCGTGCCGCCCGAGCCCACGCAGGCCGAGCGCGTGGCGCTGAAAGACAAGATCCGCCGTCTGCTCAAAGAAAAGAACGCCGTGATGGTGTCGCACTACTACGTGCACCCCGATCTGCAGGACCTGGCCGAGGAAACCGGCGGCATCGTCAGCGACTCGCTGGAGATGGCGCGCTTTGGCCGCGACCACGCCGCGCAGACCCTGGTGGTGAGCGGCGTGCGCTTCATGGGTGAGACGGCCAAGATCCTGAGCCCGGAAAAGACCGTGCTCATGCCCGACCTGGACGCCACCTGCAGCCTCGACCTGGGCTGCCCCATCGACGAGTTCAGCGCGTTTTGCGACGCCCACCCCGACCGCACGGTGGTGGTGTACGCCAACACCAGCGCGGCGGTGAAGGCGCGGGCCGACTGGCTGGTCACATCGAGCTGCGCCCTTGAGATCGTGAGTGCGCTGAAGGCCGCAGGCCAGAAGATCCTGTGGGCCCCCGACCGCCACCTGGGCGCATACATCCAGCGCGAGACGGGTGCCGACATGGTGTTCTGGAACGGCGCCTGCATCGTGCACGACGAGTTCAAGGCGCTCGAGCTGGAGCTGCTGAAAAAGGAACACCCTGGCGCCAAGGTGCTGGTGCACCCCGAAAGCCCCGCCGACGTGGTGGCCCTGGCCGATGCCGTCGGCTCCACCAGCGCCATCCTCAAGGCCGCGCGCGAGATGGATGCCACCGAATTCATCGTGGCCACCGACAACGGCATGATGCACAAGCTGCGCAGCCTGAACCCCGGCAAGACGTTCTACGAAGCGCCCACCGCCGGCAACAGCGCCACCTGCAAGAGCTGCGCGCACTGCCCCTGGATGGCCATGAACGGCCTGGCCGACGTGGCCCGCGTGCTGGAAACAGGCGCCAACGCCGTGCAGGTGGATGCCGCGCTGATCCCGCGCGCGCGCCAGCCCATCGACCGCATGCTGGCCTTTACCGCCGCCCTCAGGAACGGGCAGCCCACGGCCGCGCTGGTGCCGCACCTGGGTGCTGCATAACGCGGCGCCGGGGGTGATTTGCTATTGAATAAATAGCTATATGGGCAATGGATACGTGCCCCAGGGGCGGTTTTGACTGAAATTTCGCTGATTGACTTCACCCAGGCGCTGAGCGGCGACGCGCAGCCCTTGCGCCATGCGTTCGGCCCGCCGCGCCAGGTGCTCGTGGCCCGCACGCTGGCCCAGGTGCGCGGCGTGCTCGATGCCGTGCACGCCGCCGCCCAGCGCGGCCACTGGTGCGTGGGCCATGTGCGCTACGAGGCGGCGCCCGCCTTCGATGCCGCCCTGCAGACCCACGCCCCCGACGGGCCGCTGGCCTGGTTTGGCGTGTACGACACACCCCAGCCCTGGCCCGAGTCGGCCAGCCCCGCCAGCGCAGCGCAGGTGGACTGGGCAGACAGCCTGGCGCGTGCCGATTTCGACGCTGCGCTGGCCCGCATCCAGCAGGCCATTCGCGATGGCGACCTCTACCAGGTCAACTACACCGCGCCGCTGCAGGGGGCGCTGCACGGCAGCCCCGAGGCGCTGTTTGCAGCCCTGCAGCGCGCGCAGCCCGGCGGCTATGCCGCGCACATCCATGCGGGCGACGAGCAGATCCTGTCGGTCTCGCCCGAGCTGTTCTTTGACTGGCGCGAAGTTACCGAGGAGGCCGATGGGACGGGCGGCACGGGCGAAGGCGAGATCCTGGCCCGCCCCATGAAAGGCACCGCGCCGCGCGGCCGCACCCCGGCGCAGGACGCGGCCCACGCCGAGCACCTGCGCACGGCGCCCAAGGAGCGCGCCGAGAACGTGATGATCGTGGACCTGCTGCGCAACGACATCTCGCGCATCGCCACGCCCCACAGCGTGCGGGTGCCGGCCCTGTTTGCCACCCAGGCGCTGCCCACCGTGTGGCAGATGACGTCGGACGTGCGCGCCCGCACGCGCCCCGGCACCACGCTGACCGATGTGTTCGCGGCGCTGTTCCCGTGTGGCTCGGTCACCGGCGCGCCCAAGGTGCGTGCCATGCAGATGATCCGCGCGCTCGAGCCCGCGCCGCGCGGCGTGTACTGCGGCGCAGTCGGCGTGGTGCGGCCCGCCGGGCCGCCGGGTGCCGACGGCCAGCATGCGGTGGCTGCCACGTTCAACGTGCCGATCCGCACCGTGGTGCTGCGGCACGCGGCCACCCGCGAAGGCTGCCGTGATGGAGATGGGCAGACCCTGCACGCCACCTGCGGCATTGGCAGCGGCATCACGGCCGATGCACAGCCCGATGCAGAATGGCGCGAGTGGCGCCACAAGCGCGCCTTTGTGGAGCGAGCCAGCATGCCGTTCGAAATTGTGGAAACCCTGGGCCTGCACGACGGAAAGTTCCTGCACGCCGACCGGCACATGCGCCGCATGGGCGAGGCAGCCGCGCACTTCGGATTTGCGTGGAGCGTGCACGCGGCCCGGCAAGAGCTGCAGATCGCGTCGCTGCGCCACCTGGATGGCAACTGGCGCGTGCGCCTGCGGCTGGCGGCCGACGGCCAGTTCCACTTTGAAGTCGTGGCCCTGCAGCCCACCGCTGTGCCCGTGCGCCTGCAGCTGGCCGACCGCCCCTTGGCCGAGGCCCACAGCGAGTTCGTGCGCTACAAGACCACGCGGCGCGCGCACTACGCGGCGTTTGCGCCCGAGGCGGGCTCGGGCGTGTTCGACACCGTGCTGTGGAACGAGGCAGGCGAGATCACCGAGACCACCTTTGGCAACATCGCCGCGCTGCTCGACGGGCGCTGGGTCACACCGCCCCTGGCCAGCGGGCTGCTGCCCGGCGTGGGCCGCGCCGTGGCCCTGGCCGATGGCCGCGTGACCGAGGCCGTGCTGCGTGTGGACGATGTACCGCGCGTGGAGGCCTGGGCCTTCATGAACAGCCTGCGCGGCTGGCTGGACGCGACCCTGCAGCGCTGAGCAGCGCTCGCGCTTTCCGGCACGGTTGGGGGCTGCACCCCGCCATAATCAGGGTGTTTTTGGCCGCCAGGGCATGTTCCCATTGCCTTTATTGCTATTAAAAATATAGCTAATGATCGCCATTGCCCCCCGGCCTGGGCGGCGTGTCACGGCGGGCGAACGCGCCAGCGCAGGGCGCTGCCGATGCGCCCTGCCGCGCAGGCAGCGTCAGATGCGCTCTTTGGCGTACGAGCCGCGGTCCATGTCGACCACTTCCACGCTCAGCTGCACCATCACGCCCTGCGGGCGCGGCGTCAGGTCGCGCAGCACGGCGGCAATGCGGTCTGAAAGGGCCTTCTTGGCCTCGGGCGTGCGGCCGGAGAGCAGGCGCAGCTGGGCGTGCACAAAGGCGCGGTTGGCGGGTGTCGTGCCGATCTCGAAACTGTCGGCCACCACGAAACGGGTCTTGAGGTCGGCCTCGTCCTGCACTTCAGGGTGCGCGCACAGCGTGGCGTTGAGTGCAGACAGCGTTTCGGCTTCCGGAAAGTGGGGCAGGTTGCCGGAGTATTCGACGGTGAGGTGGGGCATGATGATTTACGGTCTGGGGGCAGTACATCAGTTTAAAGGCCGGAGACCGGGTCGTCTTGGAGGTCCTCATTGATCCTGCAATCGCAGGAACTCTTCCACCGCTTGCACCACCTGCTCGGGCGCCTCGATCTGCGGCCAGTGGCCGATTCCGGGCAACGACACTACGTCGGCATCGGGCACCAGGTTGCGATAGCGCTGCGCCATGTGCGCGCCCGAGTTGGGATCGGCGGCGCCATTGATCAGCCGCACGGGCACCGCCTTTTGGAGAAGTGGCTCCACCAGACGGTCGCGCAAGACCAGGCGGTCAATGTAGAAGCGCCCAGTCTTGTGGCTGATGGCGCGCCCATTGTTGTGGTTGACCAGCGCCCAGAATTCTTGCAGTAGAGCTGCGGAGGGCGGGGTCCGTGACCCAAACAGTCGCGTGACGGTGCGCTCGAATGCCTTTTGCGGAATGCGTGGCCCTATCCAGCTGCCCCAGCGTGATGACAGCAGGTGCTGCAGCAGGCGCGGCTGGTATGCCTCGGGGCATACGCCACCGTTGAGCAATGTCAGCGACAGGATGCGCTGCGATGGTGACGTCGTTTGCCGCCGCGCCAACATTTCCTGTGCCACGCTCACCCCCAGATCATGAGCGACGATGTGCAGCTGTGGCACGTCCATTTTGTCCAGCAGCGCATCCAGCAGGTCCGCATGGTTCTCAATGCCATACGCATGGTCTGCGGGCTTGTCGGAAAATCCCATGCCCAGCAGGTCTGGTGCGATCAGCTGGTAGTTTGTGGCGAGCGGTTCCCACAGCGGGTGCCAGTCGTACGAGCTGGTAGGGTAGCCATGGATAAAAAGTATCATGCTGCCGTGATGACCTGCCTGCGCAACGAATAGGCGATGCCCGCCCAGCGCCACCATGCCGCCTTGCTGTTGCCAGTGCCTGAGGCGGGGAGTCATGCGGTCCATGCTGCGTGTGCCAGCAGCCCCGAGGTCGTGAGCTGGGCAAGCAGCGTGACGGCGTGCGCAGCCTGACGCCACGATAGCCGCCGCGTAAAGGCGCCCGCGCAGTACAGCAGCCGCGCCAGGAAAAACACCGCACACACTCCAGCTAACGCCCAAGGTGGCGCACCGGAAAGCTGGGTATGCGCCAATAGCAACAGGCCAAACAGAGCCACCTGTTCCAGCGTGTTGCCATGCGTTCGAATGGCTGTAGCCAGCTCCTTGTGGCCTCCGTCGCCCCAGGTCTGTCGATAGCGAAGGCGCAGGCGTGACACATGGAGAGAAAGGGCGGTCAGCAGCAGCGCTAGCGTGACAAGGGTTGCGGCCGCCAAGTGAAGGATTGACATGGATGAGTAAAGTACCTGTGGAGAAGCTGCCAGCTTAAAAAGCCCGAGCCGCCGCGCCAATAGCACCAAAGGGCAGGTGTGTGCATGCGAGACACAGCGCTTTGCAGGGGCGGGTGCCGGCGAGGAGCGCCAACCTGCCCTTGGCGAGTCAGCCTGGCTGCTGGCTCTGCACAAAGGCGCGGAGCTTCATCGGCGCAACCGGTTTGGGTAGCAGGGGCAGGCCAGCCGCCGCAGCGCGCAGCTTCACATCGGCCTGATGTGCATCGGCGGTGACCAGCAACGCAGGGGCTGCGTGGCCCAAGGCATGGCGAATGCGGGCAATGGCAGCTATGCCGTCGTCACCCCCGGGAAGGCGCATGTCAACCACCAGGGCGTTGATCGATCTCTCAGGCGTTTCTGCGTGGGTCAGCAGTGCCAGTGCGGTGGCCAGATCGGCGGCTTCGACCACGTCGCAGCCCCACGCTGCCAGCAGCCCGCGCAGGGCCCTGCGTGAATCTGCATCGTCTTCCAGGACGAGAATGCGCCCCCCCGAAAGGGATACGCAGGTGGGGCTTTCAGCGGCGTGCTCTTGCAGTGCGGTGGTATCTGTTGCCGTTGCCAACGGCACACACAGGCTGAAGGAGCTGCCCTGGCCGAGGGTGGACTGCACCGAGAGGTCAAGCGCCAGCAGATCGCTCAGCCTTTTGGCGGTGGCCAGCCCAAGGCCAAGACCCTGGCTGCGGTTGCGCTGCGGGTTGTCGATCTGGTAATACTCGTCGAAGATGCGGGGCAACTCGGCCGCGTCGATGCCTACGCCTGAGTCGTGCACGCTCAGTTGCAGGGTTCCGTCCCTTTGTGTTGCATCAATCCGTACGAACCCTGCAGGCGTATAGCGGATGGCGTTGGACACCAGGTTGGCCAGTACGCGTGCCAGCAGTGCCCTGTCGCCCCATACGGTCGCTGCGGTGCTGGCTACCTGCAGCTCCAATCCTCGCTGCTGGGCCACAGCTGCAAAATTGCCAGTCATTTCATCGAACAGACCCTGCAACGCAAAAGCTGAAGGTCGGGGCGTCAGGGTGCGCGCGTCGAGGCGCGAAAGCTCCAAAAGTCCCTCCACCAGAGCCCCCATGCTGCTGACACATTCGGCGATGGCACTCGTCAACTCCTGCACCTTCTCGGGGTTGGATGCGGTGGGTGCGTGGCGCAAGGTATGGGTGAGCAGACCCAGGGCATTGAGGGGCTGGTGCAGATCGTGGCTGACGGTGGCCAGAAAGCGGGCTTTGGAGGCGTGAGCCGCCTCTGCGTCGGCTCGTGCCTGGCGTGTAGCCTCGTTCTCTTGCTGAAGGGCGTGGATGAGTGCCACCTTTTCCTGGCGCTGCGCGCTGTCCTTTGCAATCGTGTGCGCATGGGCCTGGCCGCTGCGCCACACATACAAGGCCAACAGGATTGAGGACAGCGCGAGCGCGTAATGAAGCGGCTGGCCCACCAGCACATCGCGCACTGTCAGCGGGCCGAACACGCCGATGACATACGCTGCCAGTGCGGGCAGGTGGTGGGACAGATGGGCGACGCTGCCCAGCACCACTGCCGCCAGGCCAATGTGCAGGGCCATTTCGGCCACCACGTTGTGTGGGGCCAGCAACACCCAGCTGCCAGCCCCCCAGGCCAGCGCCTGCGCCAGTGCGGTGACAACTACCCAGCGGCCCCAGAGTGCCTGCTGCTGTGTTGGTACAGCTCTCGCTCGGCCATACGCCAGCCCGAGGCAGATGCGCAGGCCCCGCACGGCCGCAAACGCGACAAGCCACAACGCAGTGGATGCTGCTGGCACATCGCGCCAAAACAGCACGCTCAGGAAAAACGCCTCCACCACGCCCACCAGGGCGGCCATGGGCGCGCCGCGATACAGTGTGTCCAGGGCCTGGCTGTCCAGCTTAGGCGGGGTATGTTCGGCCGGTGTCATCGCGGCAGCAGACCCTGTGCGTGGGCCACCGCAAGCAAGTGTGTGCGGTTTCTAGCTTGCAGATGGCCCAGCAATGCGGTGACATGGAGCTTTACGGTGCGTTCGGCGATTCCCAGCTCCTGCGCAATGCGCTTGTTGGGATGCCCGAGGGCCAGCAGCATCAATACTTCACACTGCCGGGCGGTAGGGGTACACGGGCTGGCTCGCGGCGTGACGCTGGCCGGTACTGCCGTGAGGCCGTCGAATACGACGTCGCCTTGCGCAATGCGCTGCAGTGCAGCCGCCAATGCAGGTACAGACCGGGATTTGCCGAGGAAGCCGCTTGCACCGGCCGCGCTCGCGGCGGCGGCCAGTGCAGGGTCTTCGTCGCCCGAAATCAAAACGCGGGTGACGAGCGGAAACTTGTCGGCAAAAAGCCGCAGGCCTTTGATGCCCGTATCGACACCTAGACGCTGGTCCAGCAGCACCAGGTCCAGATCCTCTGCGCCCACAGCGGCTTTCAGCCCCGCGTCCAGCGTGGCTGCAGTCAACATCTGCGCACCTGGAAGCGCATGGGTAAGCGCGTGTGCAAATCCCACACAGAAAAGGGGATGGTCGTCCACCAGCAGGAGTTTCATGGCGCAAATTGTGAGGTGTACGACGGATTTCCCGGGGCGGGCCCAAGATGCGGGCCGTTGCCCGGATTGCCGCCGCTTATCGTAGCGAGAAGCCAATGTCGCACAGGGCCAGGGTATGTACGGCACCGTCAGAGCCAGCTGGATGGCAAGTCGAACACCAGCGTGCGAGGCTCAGGAAACTCGTCGTAGGGCACATCAGCGAGCAGGGGGGCGCCTAGCCTGGCGCGCAGGAATTCAACATGTTCATCTGGTGCCAGCAGGTCTGGATCGATGCGGTTGGCTACCCAGCCTGCAAGGCGCAGTCCACGCGCCCGCACTGCCTCTGCAGTGAGCAACGCGTGATTGAGGCAGCCCGGCCGCAGTCCGACGACCAGCACAACGGGAAGGTCCAGTGATTGCGCCAGATCAGCGTCTGTGAACGTGTCGGTCAAAGGTGCATGAAAGCCACCCGTGCCGTCTACCACTACGGCATCCGCTTGGGCGGCCAAGGCCTGGTAGCTCTGGGCAATAGCCTGGATGTCAATACGCACCCCGCATCGGGCGGCGCCTATATGGGGGGGGAGCGGTTCCATCAGCAGTACTGGGTTGTCCAGTTCCGGGGCAGCGGTCACGGTGGAGGCGGCGCGAAGTGCAATGACATCATCGCTGGCCCAGTCCTCGCCCCACGGCACCACACCTGCTGCGACGGGTTTCATGCCGACGACCCGCCGGTGGTGTGCTGCCAGCGCATGCAGTAGCCCAGTGCAAACCAGCGTGTTACCGACGCGTGAGTCGCTGCCGGTCACAAAACATCCAATCATCAGGCCTCCTTTTTGGGGGGTGTCGGTCGGCCTATGCGAGGCCGATCTACGAGGTGAGTGCCGAAGGTGCAGGGCCTATGGACCAGCGACTCCATGATGCGAGCTGCTCCGGCGCCACTGGATGGTGTGTCGACTATCCGGGGCTTGAAGGTCCTGTTGCGACCGGTGAGGCATCAAGCCCGCGGATATTCCAGCACGCAGCTGTCGCCCAGCGCCTCGCGCCACACGCGCACGCGGCTCACGCTGGCGCGCAGGTCGGCCGGCAGCGCCTGGGCGATGAAGACGCACAGGTTTTCCAGCGTGGGCGTGCCCAGGCCGGGCACCTCGTCGAGCATGTGGTGGTCGAGCTGCTCGCGCACGCCCTCCAGGCCGCGGCGCAAGAGGCCCAGGTCCTGCACCATGCCGGTGGCAGGGTCGAGCGGACCGGTGAGCGAGACCTCGGCGTGGTAGGTGTGGCCGTGCACGCGGCGGCTGCCTTCGGCCTCGATCTGGCGGCGCAGGGTGTGGGCGGCGTCAAAGAAGAAGCGCTGGGAGATGGTGAGCAACATGGACGACGAAATGAGGCGGTGAAAACGGCTTAACGAATACCCGTGAGCTTGTGGGTCTGCAGGCTCAATCGCCAGGCAGGCCGGGCCATGCAGGCATCAATGCACGCAGCGATGTTCTGGCGCTGCAGCAGGCCGTCCATGGGCTGCAGAAAGCGGTGGGTGAACTGCGTGTCCTGCTCCAGCGCCTGCAGGTCAAAGCCGGGCTGGGGCCAGACCAGTTTCAGCTCCTGCCCGCTGCGCTGCACCCACGGGGCGCCCGCCTTGGGGCTGATGCACAGCCAGTCGATGCCTTGGGGGGCGACAACCGTGCCGTTGCTTTCGACGGCGATGCGGAACTGCTCGGCATGCAGCGCTTCGATCAGCGCCGCATCGACCTGAAGCAGCGGCTCGCCACCCGTCAGCACCACCAGGCGGTGGCCAGCGCCAGCAGGCCATTGCGCAGCGATCAGCTCCGCCAAAGCGGCGGCTGTCTCAAACTTGCCGCCCAGCGTGCCATCGGTGCCCACAAAGTCGGTGTCGCAAAACTGGCAGATGGCCTGCGCGCGGTCTTGCTCGCGTCCCGTCCAGAGGTTGCAGCCGGCAAAGCGGCAGAACACGGCAGGCGTGCCCGCCTGGCCGCCTTCGCCTTGCAGGGTGTAGAAAATTTCCTTGACGCTGTAGGTCATGAGTGTCCTTGCGCGTGGTTTGCTGAGGCATTGGCCCATACGACCGGCGCGGGCAGGGCGAGGGACACCGAGCAGGGGCCGCCCCGCAGCGAGGGTGTCGTCCCCCTTGAGGGGCTGAGGGCCGCGGCTCCAGGCCTGCCTGCGCAGGCTTGGACGTGCCTGAAGGGCCGCTGGCTCTGGCAGCGGCACCGAGGCGCGAAGCGACTCAGGGGGTGTTTCATTTCACCGGTGGAACCAGGATCGTAGGAGCTGCGGGGGCGGCCACCTCGGGGTAGTCGCGGCTGAAATGCAGGCCCCGGCTTTCGCGGCGCAGCTGGGCGCTTTTCACGATCAGGTCGGCCACCTGCACCAGGTTGCGCAGCTCCAGCAGATCACGCGTGACGTGGAAGTGGGCGTAGAACTCCTGGATCTCGCCCTGCAGCATCGCAATGCGGTGCGCGGCGCGCTCCAGCCGCTTGTTGGTGCGCACGATGCCCACGTAGTCCCACATGAAGCGGCGCAGCTCGTCCCAGTTGTGCGAGATGACCACCGATTCGTCGGCGTCCTGCACGCGGCTGGCGTCCCAGGCGGGTACGGCAGGTGCATCGGCCGCGGGCGATGCGGCAATGGCCTGCGCGGCGGCGCGCGCAAACACCATGCATTCGAGCAGCGAGTTGCTGGCCAGCCGGTTGGCGCCGTGCAGGCCGGTGCAGGCGACTTCGCCCACCGCGTACAGGCCCGGCAGGTCGGTGCGGCCGGCCAGGTCGGTCAGCACGCCGCCGCAGGTGAAGTGGGCGGTGGGCACCACCGGGATCGGCTCTTTGGTGATGTCGATGCCCAGCGATGCGCAGTGCGCCAGGATGTTCGGGAAGTGCTCCTGCAAAAACGCCGGGCTCTGGTGCGAGATGTCCAGGTGCACGCAGTCCAGGCCGTGCTTTTTCATCTCGAAGTCGATGGCGCGGGCCACCACGTCGCGCGGTGCCAGCTCTGCGCGTGGGTCGTGGTCCAGCATGAAGCGCGTGCCGCCAGCCGATGGCGGCAGCTTGAGCTGCCCGCCCTCGCCCCGCACAGCCTCGCTGATGAGGAAGGATTTTTCGTGCGGGTGGTACAGCCCCGTGGGGTGGAACTGGATGAACTCCATGTTGGCCACGCGGCAGCCTGCGCGCCAAGCAGCGGCAATGCCGTCGCCGGTGGCGGTGTCGGGGTTCGTGGTGTACAGGTATACCTTGCCGGCGCCGCCGGTGGCCAGGATGGTTTGCGGTGCACGGAAGGTCACCACCTCGTCGGTGTCGCTGTCCAGCGCATACAGGCCCAGGCAGCGGTTGCCGGGCAAACCCAGCTTGCGCGTGGTGATCAGGTCCACCAGCGTGTGCTGCTCGAACAGCGTGATGCCCGGCGTGGCGCGCACCACGTCGATCAGCGTGCGCTGCACGGCCGCGCCGGTGGCGTCGGTCACATGGGCAATGCGGCGGGCGCTGTGGCCGCCTTCGCGCGTCAGGTGCAGCTGGTCACCTTCAAGCGTAAAGGGCACGCCCAGCTGGCGCAGCCAGGCAATCGATGCCGGGGCGTTCTCCACCACAAAGCGCGTGGTGGCCAGGTCGCACAGGCCCGCGCCGGCCACCAGCGTGTCTTCGATGTGCGCGGCAAAGCTGTCGTCATCGGCCAGCACCGCGGCAATGCCGCCCTGGGCCCAGCCGCTGGAGCCGTCCTTGAGCGTGCGCTTGGTGATGACGGCCACACGGTGCGTTGGCGCCAGGTGCAGTGCGGCCGAAAGGCCTGCGAGGCCGCTGCCTACGATGAGAACGTCGAAGTCGTGGGATGCCATGAAAAGTGTCCGTTGCCGTTGGAACTGGCGCGCCGCCATGCCAGGGCCACCGTGGAGCTGGCTTTGCCAGGCCACCGGTGGCGTCCCCTTCCCGCACAGCGAGAGAGGGGGAAGCGGCGCAGCCGCTCAGGGGGTGTCATGCCGGTACATAAGCCAGGCGCACATAGATGGGCGCAAACGCCTCGGCCTGCGTGATCTCGATCAGCGTCTCCTTGGCCAGCTCCAGCAGAGCAATGAAGGTCACGACGAGTACGGTGCTGCCGTCTTCGGGGTGGAACAGTTCTTCAAACTCCACAAAGCGGCGGCCCTGCAGCGTCTTGAGCACCATGCTCATGTATTCGCGCACCGAGAGTTCTTCGCGCGTGATCTTGTGGTGCTGCACCAGCTTGGCGCGCTTCAGGATGTCGCGCCAGGCGTCCTGCAGCTCCACCACGTGCACGTCCGGAAACCGCGGCTGCAGGCTCTGCTCGATGTAGACCTGCGCCTTCAAAAAATCGCGCCCGTACTGCGGCATGTGCGACAGGCGCATGGCGGCCATCTTCATCTGCTCGTATTCGAGCAGGCGGCGCACCAGCTCGGCGCGGGGGTCTTCGGGTTCGTCGGCGCCTTCCTGCTTCTTGGGCGGCAGCAGCATGCGCGACTTGATCTCGATCAGCATCGCCGCCATCAGTAGGTACTCGGCCGCCAGCTCCAGGTTGCGGCTGCGGATCTCTTCCACATACGCCAGGTACTGCTTGGTCACCCCGACCATGGGGATGTCGAGGATGTTGAAGTTCTGCTTACGGATCAGGTACAGCAGCAGGTCCAGCGGGCCTTCAAAGGCCTCAAGGAAGACCTCGAGCGCATCGGGCGGGATGTACAGGTCCTGTGGCAGTGCAAACAGGGGCTCGCCATACAGGCGCGCCAGGGCCACCTGGTCCACCGCCAGCGGCATGCCGTCGGCGCCCAGTGCGTGCGCGCCGGGCAATCCGGCGGCCTCGGCTTCGCTCGCGGTGGTCATGGGTGTTTGCTATTTAAATGATAGCTATGGGTGCAATCAGAAAAAGCGCTTGGGGCTGTTTTGACTGCAAAAGCTCCCATTGCGGGCAGCTGTGGGTGTGTCGGTCAAACCGGAGGGCGGAACGCGCGCCTTCAGTCGCCGCTGGTCTGGTACACGTAGGGCTTTTGCGGCACGCGGGCTTCGCTGTACTCGCCCCAGACCTTGCGGTCCACCGCCTTGTCCCACAGCAGGGAGCGGCCCAGCTGCTGCTGCTTTTCAAGCTCGGGCTTGCTCGCCTTGAGGTTGTTGATGAACTGCGTAGCGTCTGACTGGTAGTCGGGGCGGCGAAAAATGGACATGGACTGGTAACCTCTCTGGGCTGGATTTTACCGGGACTCCACCATGCACCTGCCTTTTCGCCCCGCGGCCATTGCCGCTGCCCTCGTTTCACTGCTGCTGGTGGCCGCCTGCGATCCCCAGCGCATCAGCGAACTCAGGGAAGGCGTGTCGACCGAAGCCGACGTGCGCGACCGCTTTGGCGTGCCCGACAACGTGTGGAACGAGCCCGGCGGCGCCCGCACGCTGGAATACAACCGCCAGCCCGCCGGCCAGGTCAACTACATGATCACCGTGGGCCCCGATGGCCGCATGATGGCGCTGCGCCAGGTGCTCACGCCCGAGAACTTTGCCCGCGTGGTGCCCGGCATGGGCATGGACGAGGTGCGCCGCCTGCTGGGCAAGCCGGCCAAGGTCACGCCCTACACGCTGAAGAACGAAACCCATGCAGACTGGCGCTATCTGGAAGCACCGAACCAGGCGCGCGTGTTCACGGCGGTGTACGGGCCGGACCAACGCGTGCTGCGCACGCAAAGCGGCGTGGACCAGGACGCGCCGGAGTTCAAGGGCGGGCGTTGATGCCTGCGCCCGTGCCGCGATCACCCGCCTGGCGCGCGGCTTGCTTGTCGTAGGCCGGCTGTCCGGCCGGTGCATCTTCCTGCGGCCATGCTCCGCAGTGCCCTGCCGCGGTAGTTGCCGCGTCGTAACCCCATCACCGAGCTGCCAGCGCCAGCACGCCACCATTTGCCCCATGCCACCTGACGTTTACCCCGCCACCTCCCTTCGCCACGGCGCGTTTGAAGACGCACAGGCGCTGTTTGCCGGCACGCTGTTTGTGGCCATGGCGCTGATGCTGTTCAACCAGGCCGGGCTGCTGGTGGGCGGCACGGCGGGCGTGGCGTTCTTGCTGCACTACGTCACCGGCATCTCGTTCGGCAAGCTGTTCTTTGTGGTCAACCTGCCGTTCTACTGGTTTGCCTGGACGCGCATGGGGCGCGAGTTCACCATCAAGACGTTTGTCTGCGTGGGTCTCTTGTCGCTGCTGACCGAGCTGTTCCCCCATGTGATGCATGTGGACTACCTGAATCCGCTGTTCGCGTCGCTGCTGGGTGGGCTGCTGCTGGGCACCGGCTGCCTGTTTCTGGCGCGCCACCGTTCCAGCCTGGGCGGCGCCACCGTGGTGTCGCTGTACCTGCAAAGCCGCTACGGCATGCGGGCGGGCAAGGTGCAGATGATGATCGACGGCACCGTGGTGCTGCTGGCGCTGTTCGTGGTGCCGCCCGAGCGCGTGGCGTACTCGGTGCTGGCCGTGCTGGTGATGAGCGGGTTCTTGTGGATCAGCCACCGGCCGGGGCGGTACGTGGGGCATTGACGCCCTCGACACCTTTTAGCCCTCGCAGCCCTGAACCTACGGCGCCTGGCGCGGCGTCTGGCCGCTGGTATCGCGCACCGATTCGCGGATGACGATGCCGCTGGCGTCCGGCTTGTCATCGCCGCCCAGTGCATCGGCTGCCATGCCGATGCCCTTGCCCGCCACCTTGACCGTGCCCACAGCCGCGCTGGCCGCCAGGCCAACGGCCGAGGCCGTCACGCTGACGGCGGTGCCTGTGACCGCGATCACGGTGCAGCCCGGCAACAGGGCCAGGGCAGCCGAAGCCGCGCACCCCGCCACCGCAAGTCGCAACGCAGCGTGCCGTGGGGCGGTTGCCCGCGCACCTGCGGACCGTGTGGCGGGGGCAGCCTGCAAGCTCAGCGCACCCGCATGCCGGGCGTGGCACCGGGCCAGGGGTTGAGCACGTAGATGCCAGGGTTGGCCTTTTCGTCGCCATGGCTGGCGGCCAGCACCATGCCTTCGGAGACGCCAAACTTCATCTTGCGCGGCGCCAGGTTGGCCACCATCGCGGTGTGCTTGCCCACCAGGTCTTCGGGCTTGTAGGCGCTGGCGATGCCTGAAAAGACGTTGCGCGTGCGTCCTTCGCCCACGTCCAGCGTCAGGCGCAGCAGCTTGGTGGAGCCCTCTACCGGCTCGCAGTTCACGATCAGCGCAATGCGCAGGTCGATCTTGGTGAAGTCGTCAATGGTGATGGTGGGGGCCAGTTCCTCGCCACCAGGATGGGCGTTGGCTGCTACGGTTTCAGTAGCTGCTGACGCTTGCTCAGCTTGCGCTGGGGCCTCAAACAATGCCTCAAGCTGCTCGGGCGTCACGCGCTGCATCAGGTGCTGGTAGGGCTGGATGGCCTGCACGTCGCCCGCCACGTTCCACTGCTGCATGTTCACGCCCACAAAGCCCTGCACCGCCTGGGCCAGGCCCGGCAGCACAGGCGACAGGTAGCGCGTGAGTGCCGCAAAGGTGTTGATCAGCACCGAGCAGACCTGGTGCAGGGCCTCGTTGTTGTCGGGGTTCTTGGCCAGGTCCCAGGGCTTGTTCTGGTCCACATAGGCGTTGACCTTGTCGGCCAGCAGCATGATCTCGCGCGTGGCCTTGCTGTACTCGCGCGCTTCGTACATCTGCGCGATGGCGTTGCTGGCGCCCCGCACTTCAGCCAGCAGGGCCGCGCCCGTGGTGCCGAAGTCGGTGGTCAGCTTGCCGTCAAACCGCTTGGTCAAAAAGCCCGCCGCGCGGCTGGCAATGTTCACGTACTTGCCGATCAGATCGCTGTTCACGCGCAGCATGAAGTCTTCGGCGTTGAAGTCGATGTCTTCGTTACGCGCCGACAGCTTGGCCGCGAGGTAGTAGCGCAACCACTCTGCGTTCATGCCCAGGCTCAGGTACTTGAGCGGGTCCAGGCCCGTGCCACGGCTCTTGCTCATCTTCTCGCCGTTGTTCACGGTGAGAAAGCCGTGCACGAACACGTTGTTGGGAGTCTTGCGGCCGGAAAAATGCAGCATCGCAGGCCAGAACAGCGTGTGGAAGGTGACGATGTCCTTGCCGATGAAGTGGTACTGCTCCAGAGCCGGGTCGGCCATGTAGTCGTCGTAGCTTTCGCCGCGCTTTTCCAGCAGGTTTTTGAGCGATGCCAGGTAGCCCACGGGCGCATCGAGCCACACGTAGAAGTACTTGCCAGGCGCATCGGGGATCTCGATGCCGAAGTAGGGCGCGTCGCGGCTGATGTCCCAGTCGCCCAGGCCTTCGCTGGTGGTGCCGTCGGGGTTGGTGCGGACGGTGAACCATTCCTTGATCTTGTTGGCCACCTCCGGCTGCAGCTTGCCGTCTTGCGTCCACTTCTCCAGAAACTCCACGCAGCGCGGGTCCGAGAGCTTGAAGAAGAAGTGCTCCGAATTCTTCAGCTCGGGCTTGGCACCCGACAGGGCTGAGAAGGGGTTGATGAGGTCGGTGGGTGCGTACACCGAGCCGCACACCTCGCAGTTGTCGCCGTACTGGTCCTTGGCGTGGCACTTCGGGCATTCGCCCTTGATGTAGCGGTCGGGCAGGAACATGTTCTTCTCGGGGTCGAAGAACTGCTCGATGGTGCGCACTTCAATCAGCGAGCCATCGGCACGGTCGCGAAGGTCGCGGTAGATCTGGCGGGCCAGCTCGTGGTTTTCGGGGGCGTCGGTGCTGTGCCAGTTGTCAAAGCTGATGTGAAAGCCATCGAGGTACTGCTTGCGGCCCGCCGCAATGTCGGCCACGAACTGCTGGGGTGTCTTGCCGGCCTTTTCGGCGGCGATCATGATGGGCGCGCCGTGGGTGTCGTCGGCCCCCACAAAGTTGACCGCGTTGCCCTGCATCCTTTGGTACCGCACCCAGATGTCGGCCTGGATGTATTCCATGATGTGGCCGATGTGGAAGTTGCCGTTGGCATACGGCAGGGCGGTGGTGACGAAGAGTTTGCGGACAGATGACGACATGGGATACAGCTTTCTCAGGCGGAACCCGTGATTTTAGAGTGGTGACGCGGCGTGCATGCATTGCTCGTCCCGAGCGGTTTCTACGTTCATGGTGCAATACCCGCCCGGGTTCATGGTGTGGACAAAGGGCGGCATACTTCCGGCAGGCGCTGTGCCCCGCATGTGCTCCCTCCCCCCTGGGCGGAGCCTCTCCGCCAGCTGATTCACAGAGGTTCAGGCTGCGGTTCCGTTTATTTCATGCTTTCAAAAATATTCAACCGCGCTTTGCGACGTGCCTTGCCCGTCGCGGTTCTTGCGCTCAGTGCCTGCCTGTTGTCTGTGCAGGCGGCCCCTGTGATCACGGTGATCGCCGAGGACTCGTTCGCCTACACCGTAGGGCAGACGGTCGTTGGCAAAAATGGGGGTGTGGGCTGGAGCGGTCCCTGGGTCTTTGAAAACGCAAACTTTTCGCAACTTGTGGTCAATGCTGCAGGTCTGACGGTGCCTGGTGTGTCCAGCAGTGGTGGGGGGCTCATGTACGCTTTCAACGGGGCCCTCCCGTTGGGGCACGCCGCTCGCCCGTTACCGCAGCAGGACACCGGAGTGGTGTTCGTGCAGTTTTTGTCGCAGTTTGGAACGCAATCGGGTGGTGGTTCGCCATCGGTGCGGTTCGGATCAGGGTGGGTCGGCAACAACGGTGGTTGCGGCAGTCCGGTCTATGCGCTGATCGACACGACGGCTGGCGTGTTCGAATGCACTACCGTGCCTCTCGCTACATTGAGCGCCGTAGTGCTTCGAATCGACTACACCGCTCAGACCACGCAGATGTGGGTGCTGCCCAGCCTCAGCGGGTTCGATTACCTGAGCCCGCCCGCACCGACGGTGCAACGAGCCGGATTTGCGCCGGTTTTCAGCCGTTTTTCCCTCTACGCTCGCAACCCGGCTCTCATCGATGAGCTAAGAGTGTTCCGTGTGGCGAACGTTGCCCCCGCAACGCCACTGCCAGTGCCTGTGGGCTCGTGGGGCGCCCTGGGGGGGGTGAGCGGCCTGATCTTGCTGTCAGGTTGGTGGTACAAGCGGCGAAGGCCAGGCTGAGGTGTCGAGCCGCAGTGGCTTTGCAGCACACATTCGTGCTCGCTCAGGCCACTTGATCGTGGACTGGATCGCCGCGATCGGTCCAGCCAAAAAAAGCGCACACCTCCCCCCGCATGGCCAGCGTATCGGCCCGCCCCAGTGCCATCAGCTCCTTTGTGTAGTTGGCTTCAAACAGCAGGTAGCTGGCCAGCGCGGCGCCGCGCACGTCGGCCATGTTGGAGGTCACACCCAAAGCGCCCAGCATGGCCCGTACGGCCGGGGGCAGGTCACCCACGTGCCGGGCAGCCACGGCGTCCAGCCGCTGGGAGGGGGCAATCACCAGCAGCTCGATGGGGCGCAGCGCGCTGTGCAGGCGCTTTTCTTCGGGGATGAGCGACAGGGTCTGGTTGATGCGCTGCACGCGCTCCACATCGACCGCCAGCGCGTCCAGAAAGATGTTGGACAGCGCGTGGCCCGCGATCTGCGCGAGGGTGGGGTAGCTGGGCGTGGGGTTGGCGCTGGCGTCGCCCTTGGGCTCGTGCATGCGGCCGGCGCCGATGACCAGGATGCGCTCGGCCCCCAGGTGGATGGCCGGGGCGATGGGTGCCGACTGGCGCATGGAGCCATCGCCGAAATACTGGGTTTGTCCGTCCACCTCGATGCCCTTGGCCGGAAACACGAACGGAATGGCCGACGAGGCCAGCAGGTGTTCGTGCGTGATGCGGTCGCTGGCGGCCTTGCGCTGTGATCGCACCCAGGGCTGCACCGGCGAGGCCGCTTCAAAAAAGGTGACGTGCTCGCCCGAGCTGTAGCTCGACGCCGTGACGGCCAGCGCGGTGAGGTGGCCCTTGCGGATGAGCCGCGGCAGGCGCACCAGGGGCACCATCTTGACCAGGAGCTTTTCAAGCGGGGCGTTGTCGAGCAGCGAGCGCGGGCGCATGCGCCGCCAGCGGGCGAGCACCCAGCCCAGCGACAGCAGCGTGAGCCAGCGCGCGCCGCTGCGCATCACGCTGATCGAGTCGGCCCCGTACACCTGGTTGGCATGAAAGTGCCGCCACACCCGGGCGATGCGGCGCACGGCCCGGTCGAAGTTGTCGGCCCCGCAGGCCAGCGCCGCCGCGTTGATGGCGCCCGCCGATGTGCCGGTGATGATGGGAAACGGGTTGGGCTCCTGCCCCGCGCCGCAGGCCTGGCGCAGGTCTGCAATGGCTTCAAGCACGCCCACCTGGTAGGCGGCGCGCGCGCCGCCGCCCGTGAGCAGCAGGCCGGTGGCGGGCTGGGGTGCCCGCTGCGCGGGCGGTGTGGCGTTGGCAGACGCGGGGCTGTGGTGCGGGCGTTGTGGCATGGAGTGCAGGGTGGCAGGGGATCTGCCGTCGCGCTCCGAGTTTGGCGGGCGCCGCGCGCGCCCATCATCTGGGAAAACCCGCATGTAGCTTGCAGGCCGCTGTCATCGCCCATCCCGGACGGAGGCGGGTGGCGGCCCGTCCGGCACCGGGCGGGTGGGGCTATTTGCGTAGCAGCAGCGCCGCCACGGCATCGCCCTGCAGCACCGTAATGCCGTGGTCGCGGGCGAAGATGCGGGCGTTGTCGCTCAGCTGGCCATGGCTGGCCAGGTAAATGCCGGCCGAAGCACCCTGCTCCTGCATGGCGGCGTGCAGCTCGCGCAGCGGCTCGACGCCATGGGTTGCGGCCTTCCAGCGGCGGGCGCTGACCAGCGTGATCTTGCCGCCCAGCGTCAGGACCAGGTCGGCTGGCCCGGGCTTGGTGCCCGCAGGGCGTTCCACCGTGCAGCCCGCGCGCGTCCAGGAGGTTGCCAGCGTGTCTGAAAACGTGCGCCAGGGCATGCTGGCAATGGCATCCATCATTTCGGCCACGCGGGCCGGGTTGGGGGCCTGCAGCTGGCGCCAGGCCGCCACGCAGCCCACCACGAAGATGGGGAAACCCGCCAGCGCGCCGACCACAAAGTATTCGGCCGGCAGCAGCGCCCGCGCCGCCAGCACGATGATCCCCACCACCACGAAGCTGATCCACCACGGCGAGCGCAGCAGCATCGCAAACAGGGATTTTTCGGCCATCTTGAATTTCACGGGGGTCCTTCTCTTTCTCATCGGTTGTCGGGCGGCAGGTGCTGCGGCGTGCGCATTGTCCTTCAGCGGCAGGGGCCGGGCGCTTGGGAATAGACTCGGGGAACCTCTGCACGAATCATCGCGCCGTGCGCATCTGCGGTCTCGGGCGGCCTGCCGCCTTGCAGATTCTCGCAATAGCTGGGCTATTGCTGCGTTTTGCGCCTTGCAGCCCATCCCGATCCGCAGCGCTCACTTACCGCTTGATTCGTGCAGAGGCTCCCTAGCGCCCTCTTCTGGAGTTAATTGAATGGCAGTCACCGAGCAGGGCCTTCTGGCCGCACTTTCCAGCGTTCTGGACCCGCACACGGCCAAGGATTTCGTCAGCACCCGCGCGCTGCGCAACGTGCAGATCAACGGCGGCGATGTCGCCTTTGACGTGGAACTGGGCTACCCCGCCAAGAGCATCGTGCCCGACCTGCGCCGGCAGCTGGTGACCGCGGCCAAGGGCGTGCCCGGGGTTGAAAACGTCTCGGTCAACATCACGACCAAGGTACAGGCCCATGCCGTGCAGCGCGGCGTGCAGCTCTTGCCCCAGGTCAAGAACATCATCGCCGTGGCCTCGGGCAAGGGTGGCGTGGGCAAGAGCACCACGGCCGCCAACCTGGCCCTGGCCCTGGCCGCCGAGGGCGCCAGCGTGGGTGTGCTGGATGCCGACATCTACGGCCCCAGCCAGCCCATGATGCTGGGCATCAACCGCCGCCCCGAAAGCGACGACGGCAAGACCATGGAACCGCTGGAGAACTACGGCGTTCAGGTCATGTCCATCGGCTTCCTGGTGGACCAGGACGAAGCCATGATCTGGCGCGGCCCGATGGCCACGCAGGCGCTGGAGCAGCTCTTGCGCCAGACCAACTGGAAAGACCTGGACTACCTCATCATCGACATGCCCCCCGGCACTGGCGACATCCAGCTCACGCTTTCCCAGCGCGTGCCCATGACCGGCGCCGTGATCGTGACCACCCCGCAGGACATCGCGCTGCTCGATGCCAAGAAGGGCATCAAGATGTTTGAAAAGGTGGGTGTGCCCATCCTGGGCATTGTCGAGAACATGGCGGTGCATGTGTGCAGCAACTGCGGCCAGGTAGAGCACATTTTTGGCGCCGACGGCGGCAAGAAAATGGCGGCCGAATACCACATGGACTACCTGGGCGCGCTGCCGCTCGATATGAGCATCCGCCTGCAGGCCGACAGCGGCAAGCCCACGGTGGTGGCCGACCCTGACGGCGACGTGGCCAAGATCTACAAGAAGGTGGCGCGCGACGTGGCGGTGAAGATCGCGCAGCAGGCCAAGGATTTTTCGAGCAAGTTCCCGACGATCTCGATCAGCAAGAACACCTGAGGTTTTTTCTGGTGGAGTCGGCAGCGTTGAACTTCAAATATCCGTTCATCAGCCGCCGCGCTGCCCCATGAACCTGCTCGCCTCCCTGCGCTACCTGGTGGCGCTGCACAAGCACCGGCACTTTGGCCGGGCGGCGCAGGCCTGCCACATCACGCAGCCGGCCCTGTCCAATGCGCTGCGCGCGCTGGAGAAAGAGTTTGGCGTGGTGGTGGTGCGCCGGGGGCGCAGCTTCGAGGGTTTCACGCCCGAGGGTGAACGTGTACTGGCATCCGCCCAGCGCATGCTGCACGAGCACCAGGTGCTGCAGCAGGACCTGATGAGCGACGCCGCCCACCCGCGCGGGCCACTGCGCCTGGGGGCTGTGCCCACGGCCATGCCCGTCCTGGCGCGGTTTGCGGCGCAGCTGCAGGCGCGGCACCCGGGGATCGTGCCGGTGGTGCTGTCGATGAGCTCGCAGGCGCTCGAGGCCGGGCTCGACAACATTTCGCTGGACCTGGCCCTGGGCTACACCGACCGCATGCCCGCACGCGGCGCGCAGCTGCAGGCCTGGTCGCAGTACGTGGAGCATTACTTCTTGCTGCGCCGCGCACCGCCTGCCACCGATCCAAATGCGCGCGGGTTGCAGATAGGCCCGCCCATCGGCTGGGCCGACGCCGCCCGCCTGCCGCTGTGCCTGCTCACGCCCGAAATGCACAACCGCAGCCTGGTCGATGGCGCGTTTCGCAGCGCCGGCACCAGCGTGCACCCGGCCATGGAAACCGATTCCGTCCTGACGCTGGCGCTGAGCGTGATGGCGGGCGGCGTGTGCAGCGTGCTGCCCGGCGCGCTGGTGGATGCCGTGCGCGGCCACGACGGGCTGGAGGCCCTGCCGCTGACCGCCCCGGTGCTGACCACGCCCATCGGCTTCATGTCGCACCGGCAGGTGCAGCCCACGCGGGCGCTGGATGCGGCGCTGGCCCTGGCGCAAGACGATGGCTGGCTGCAGCATGCCGCTGCGCACAGCGGGCTGCTGCAGCCGGGCTGACACCCGGGCTGCTTGGTCGCCCGAACGTTCATTCAAAAGATTGGCTTCGGCGCAGGGTTTGATTACTTTTGGTGATCGACCCATGTGCGCAATCAATTTGACGCGGACCGATGGCGGGCCGGACACTGCGGCGGCGCCCGGGCTCAGTACGGGCGCCTTGAACAGAACCGCCCCGCCATGCACCTTGCCCCCGAAGCCCCCACCGTCGCCGCCATATCGGTCAACGACATGCGCGAACGCATCCGCCGCAAAAGCCGCCTCAAGGGCCGCCAGCCCGAGGACGCAGCGATGGCCGATGTGGCGCAGCTGCTTAGCCCGCGCCCGGCGGGGGGCTTCCGGCGCGACCTGCTGATTGAATACTTGCACCGCCTGAACGACCACTTTGGCGTGCTGCACGACCGGCATTTGGTGGCTTTGGCCAGGCAGATGAACCTGCCCATGGCCGAGGTGTACGAGGTGGCCAGCTTCTACCACCACTTCGAGATCGTGCGTGGTGAGGATGCCCAGGCCCCGCGCCTGGTGCTGCGGGTGTGTGACAGCCTGAGCTGCAGCATGGCGGGCGCGCGCGAGCTGCTCGACGCACTGCCTGCCCGGTTGCAAGCGGCCGGGCAAGGCGATGTGCAGGTGCAGGCCGTACCTTGCGTGGGCCGCTGCGAACAGGCGCCCGTGGCCGTGGTGCACCAGTGCCCGGTGCCGCATGCCACCGTGGATGCGGTGCTGGAAACCGTGAATTTGAAGCCAAATCGGGCTCTGGCGCTTCATCCATATGCACCTGTAGCTATCAAGTTTGATGTTGCGGAGTGTGTGGAGGCGAGTGTGCCCGCGCAGCCGGATGGAATCAGCCCCGCGCACACAGACCTGGCCACCTACCGTGCCCACGGCGGCTACCAGACCGCCGCCGCACTGGTGAATGGCGAGATGGGCGCTGACGCAGTGCTTGCAGCCATGGAGGACTCGGGTTTGCGCGGCCTGGGCGGCGCGGGCTTCCCGGCCGGGCGCAAGTGGCGCATTGTTCAGGACCAGCCCGCCCCGCGTCTGATGGCCGTCAACATCGACGAAGGCGAGCCCGGCACCTTCAAGGATCGCACGTACCTCGAACGCGACCCGCACCGCTTTCTGGAAGGCGTGCTCATCGCCGCCCAGGTGGTGGGTACCGAGGCCATCCATATCTACCTGCGCGACGAATACCACGGCTGCCGCGCGCTGTTGCAGGCGGCGCTGGACGACTTGCGTGCCGATCCGCCGTGCCCGTTGCCCCACATCGAACTGCGCCGCGGCGCGGGCGCGTACATCTGCGGCGAAGAGTCCGCCATGATCGAAAGCATCGAAGGCAAACGCGGCGAACCCCGGATGCGCCCGCCCTACATCGCGCAGGTGGGTCTGTTCGGCCGGCCCACGCTGGAGCACAACTTCGAGACGCTGTACTGGGTGCGCGACATCGTGGAACGTGGCCCGCAGTGGTTTGCCAGCTTTGGTCGCCACGGGCGCAAGGGGCTGCGTAGTTTCAGCGTGAGCGGGCGCGTGAAGCACCCCGGCGTCAAGCTCGCGCCCGCGGGCATCACGGTGCAGGAACTCATCGACGAATACTGCGGCGGCATGATGGACGGCCACCAGCTCTACGCCTACCTGCCCGGCGGCGCCTCGGGCGGCATCCTGCCCGCCAGTCTCAACAACATTCCGCTCGACTTCGACACGCTGCAGCCCTACGGCTGCTTCATCGGCTCGGCCGCCGTCATCGTGCTCAGCCAGCACGACCGCGCGCGCGATGCCGCACTGAACGTGATGCGCTTTTTTGAACATGAAAGCTGCGGCCAGTGCACGCCCTGCCGCGTGGGCACGGCCAAGGCCGCCGCGCTGATGGAGACACCGCAGTGGGACGCCGACCTGCTGGACGACCTGGCGCAGGTGATGGGTGACGCCTCCATCTGCGGCCTGGGCCAGGCCGCGCCCAACCCCATCCGCTGCATTCACAAATACTTTCCGCATGAGGTGGGCGAGGGCCCCTGGCCGGGCGATTTGCCCAAGCCGCGCAACAGCCCGCTCACCGAGCAATTGCCCGGAGGGTTGAAGCCATGAGCGCCGTGTTGACATCTACTGCTGCGGCGCAGCCCGCCGTGGCCTTCGAGCTGGACGGCCAGCCCGTGACAGCCCATCCCGGCGAAACCATATTGAAAGCCGCGCAGCGCCACGGCGTGGAGATTCCGCACCTCTGCTACACCGACGGCCTGCGCCCCGACGGCAACTGCCGCGCCTGCGTGGTCGAGATCGCGGGCGAGCGCACCCTGGCCCCCAGCTGCTGCCGCGCGCCGACCGAGGGCATGAAGGTGCAGGCCGCCAGCCCGCGCGCGCGCAAGAGCCAGCAGATGGTGGTGGAGATGCTGCTGTCCGACATGCCGGACGTGGGATACCGGTGGAACGATCAAAAGGCAAATACTCCTGAATTGATAGCTGGTAGTGCTTACCCATCAAGCGCTGGTGGCCAATTTGGCTCAAAAAATACAGAAACGATAGGCCAGCACGGCGAACTGAGCACATGGGCCAGCAGCCTGGGCGTGACCGTGCGCCCGGCGCTCCAAGCGCTGCGCCGTGAGCAGCCCGCCCCCGACCTGAGCCACCCGGCCATGGCCGTCAACCTGGACGCCTGCATCCAGTGCAACCGCTGCGTGCGCGCCTGCCGCGAAGAACAGGTGAACGACGTGATCGGCTACGCCCTGCGCGGGGCGCACAGCAAGATCGTCTTCGACCTGGACGACCCCATGGCCGAGAGCACCTGTGTGGCCTGTGGCGAATGCGTACAGGCCTGCCCCACGGGCGCGCTCAGCCCCAAGACGCACATCGGTTCCCAAAAGGTCGACCGCAAGGTCGATTCGGTCTGCCCCTTCTGCGGCGTGGGCTGCCTCATCACCTACAACGTGCGCGACGAAAAAATCATCAGCGTCGAGGGCCGCGACGGCCCGGCCAACCATGGCCGCCTGTGCGTGAAGGGGCGCTTCGGTTTCGACTACGCCCACCACCCCGACCGCCTCACGGTGCCGCTGATCCGCAAGAGGGGCGTGCCCAAGGAGGTGCGGCCCTACGGCGCCGACTGGCGCGATACCTTCCGCGAAGCGACCTGGGACGAGGCGCTGGAGCTTGCCGCTGGCACGCTGAAGGGCCTGCGCGACACGCACGGCCCCAAGGCGCTGGCGGGATTCGGCTCGGCCAAGGGCAGCAACGAAGAGGCCTACCTGTTCCAGAAGCTGGTGCGCACCGGCTTTGGCAGCAACAACGTGGACCATTGCACCCGGCTGTGCCACGCGTCCAGCGTGGCCGCGCTGCTCGAAGGCGTGGGCTCGGGCGCGGTGAGCAACCCGGTAAACGATGTGGAGCACGCCGAGCTGATCTTCGTGATCGGCTCCAACCCCACCGCCAACCATCCCGTGGCGGCCACCTGGATGAAGAACGCCGCCAAGCGCGGCGCGAAGATCGTGCTGGCCGACCCGCGCATCACGGACATCGGCCGCCATGCCTGGCGCACGCTGCAGTTCAAGGCCGATGCCGATGTGGCTATGCTCAATGCGCTCATCCACACGGTGATCGACGAGGGGCTGGTGGATGAGGCCTTCATCCAGGATCGCGCCAACAACTTCGAGGCCCTCAAGGCCAACGTGATGGGCTGCAGCCCCGAAGCCATGGCACCCGTCTGCGGCATCCCGGCCGAGACGCTGCGTGAGGTGGCGCGGGCGTTTGCCACATCGAAGTCCTCCATGATTCTCTGGGGCATGGGCGTGAGCCAGCACATCCACGGCACCGACAACGCACGCTGTCTGATCGCGCTGTGCGCCATCACCGGCCAGATCGGCAAGCCCGGCTCGGGCCTGCACCCGCTGCGCGGCCAGAACAACGTGCAGGGCGCGAGCGATGCGGGCCTGATCCCCATGATGTTCCCCAACTACCAGCGCGTGGACAACGCCGGGGCGCATGCCTGGTTTGAAGACTTCTGGGGCACCAAGCTGGACGAAGCGCCGGGCTACACCGTGGTCGAAATCATGCACAAGGCCCTGGCACCCGACAGCGACCCGCACAAGGTGCGCGGCATGTACATCATGGGCGAGAACCCGGCCATGAGCGACCCCGACCTGAACCACGCGCGCCACGCGCTGGCCAGCCTGCAACACCTGGTGGTGCAAGACATCTTTCTGACCGAAACCGCCTGGCTGGCCGATGTGGTGCTGCCCGCCAGCGCCTGGCCCGAAAAGACCGGTACGGCCAGCAATACCGACCGCATGGTGCAGATGGGCCGCCGCGCGCTCAATCCGCCGGGCGATGCACAGCAGGACCTGTGGATCATCCAGCAGATCGCCGCGCGCATGGGGCTTGGCTGGAACTACGAAGGCGAAGAGTCGGGCGTGGCCGCGGTGTACGACGAAATGCGCCAGGCCATGCATGCCAGCATCGAGGGCATCACCTGGGAGCGCCTTGCGCGCGACTCCAGCGTGACCTACCCCTGCCTCACGCCTGACGACCCGGGCCAGCCCATCGTCTTCACCGAAAAATTCCCCACGCCCACCGGCCGCCTGCAACTGGTGCCCGCCAGCGTGATCCCGGCGGCCGAAAGGCCCGATGCCGACTACCCCCTGGTGCTCATCACCGGCCGCCAGCTGGAGCATTGGCACACCGGCAGCATGACGCGGCGCAGCACGGTGCTCGATGCCATCGAGCCCATGGCCACCGCATCGCTGCACGGCGACGAGCTGGCGCGGCTGGGGGTTGAACCGGGTGCGCTGGTCGGCATCCGCTCGCGGCGCGGCATGCTGCAGGTGCGCGTGCGGCGCGACGATGGCACGCCGCGCGGCACTGTGTTCATGCCCTTTGCGTATGTGGAGGCGGCGGCCAACCTGCTGACCAACGCGGCGCTGGACCCGTTTGGCAAGATCCCCGAGTTCAAGTATTGCGCGGTGGCGGTGGAGGTGCTGCACGATTCAGCGCAGGCAGCCCCAACCGGCGACCTGGAACGCCTGACGCAGCCCTGACGGACGCATGCTGCAGCGCAGCACCGGGGGGCTTTCCGGACCTTGCACCTCGGGCACGCTCTGCCGGGGGTAAAGTCCTGCCCCATGACCGAGCGCCCCTATACCGATGTTGCCGTGATCATGCGCCGCGAGCGCCTGGACAACCGCTGGCAGCCCTGGCGCTGGTCGCTTGACAGCGTGGTGATCCACGAGCCTGCCTTTGGCACCGAGCCCCGTGCGCTCATCACCGATACGGACGAACAGCGCTGGCTGTTTCCGGGCTTTCGTGTGGAGCTGTTTCGCGACGATGCCGAGGGCTACCACCTGAACCTCACCTCGCCCGCGCCGTGCTGGTTCGTGATGTGGCGCATGGACGAAGACACGGGTGACGGCACCGAGCCGCTGGCCCGGCCTGTGGCCGTCAGCCTGAGCTACCACGACGCAGGCCGGTGGCTGGACGCGCAGGACTCTGTGGAGCAAGTGCCCGCACCCGAGCCCGTGCTCGACGCCATGCGCGCCTTTGTGGCCGAGCACTACCAGCCCGAGCCCAAGCGCCGCAAGCGCCCCGACAGTTTCAAGCCGCTGCAGGACCGTTTTGGCAACCCGGCGTCGGTGTCTACCGACAAGCAGCGGGGCGGCGGGCGTGGCGGTGCCGCGGCGGGTGGCGACCAGCCGGTCGGCACCGGCGATGGAGGCCACCATGGCTGACGGGTTCCTGGGCCGCTGGTCGCGCCGCAAGCAGGACGTGCGCGAAGGCAAGCCGCTGGAGGAGCCGCCAGCGCCCGCGCCGCTGACATCGTCCCCAGCTGCTGCTGCGGTGGCGCCGGTAGCCCACCCGCGCGATGCTGTGCCTGCGGCAGGCCCGTCTGCCGGTGCGGGCGCAGCCACCAGTCGGGCCGACGGTGTCGTTGCCGCACCGCCACCCCCCCCCTCGCTGGAAGACGCCCAGGTCCTCACCCCGCAGTCCGACTTCAAGCCCTTTGTGGCGCACGATGTAGCGCCCGAGGTGCGCAACCTGGCGATGAAGAAGCTGTTTGCCGACCCGCACTTCAACGTGATGGACGGGCTCGACATCTATATCGGTGACTATTCCCAGCCCGACCCCATGCCCGACGGCATGCTGCGCAAGATGGTCAGCGCCCACACGCTGGGCTTTTTCGACCACGAAAAAAAGCAGGACGCTGCCGTCGTGCAGACCCCTGCCAGCCCCGTCGCCGTGGCCGATGCGCCAGAAGACTCCGCCGACGGGCCCCGGGATGATGCGGGGGCGCAAACCGCGCCTGCCGTGGCACAGTCGTCCCTCATTCACGCTGAATCCGGCGTCCTCAATAGCCAGCCTGACCCTGCCAGCGCGTCTGCCCCGGACGCACTGGCGCTGCCAGCCAGCCCTACCCAACATGACGACCAAGACGCTCATTTGCGACTGCAACCAGACGATGCCCCTGAACGCCAAGGCGTTGGGCGCGGCACTGCATGAAGACCTGACCCTGCACTCCACGCTGTGCCGCCGCGAGGCGGGCGCGTTTCAGCAGGCCATCCGCTCGGGTGACGAGGTGGTGGTGGCCTGCACGCAGGAGCAGCGCCTGTTTGCCGAGCTGGGCGAGCAGACCGAAGGCGCGGTGTCCCCCATCCGCTTTGTGAACATCCGCGAAACCGGCGGCTGGAGCCGCGATGCCAGCGCAGCCACTCCCAAGCTGGCCGCCCTGCTGGCCGCAGCGCGCCTGCCCGACCCACCCCCGGTCGCCACGGTCACGTACAAGAGCGCAGGCAAGCTCCTGGTCATTGGCCCGCTGGATGCGGCCGAGCGCGTGGCGGGCATGGTGTCTGATGTGCTGGATGTGACGGTGTTCACCCAGGGCCCTGGCAACGCGGGCGGCGCCCAGGCGCGCCGCTACCCGGTGCTGGGCGGGCGCATCACCGGCCTTACGGGCTGGCTGGGCGCGTTCGAAGTGAAGTGGAAGGCCGACAACCCGATCGACCTGGACCTGTGCACGCGCTGCAACGCCTGCGTGGCGGCCTGCCCCGAAAACGCGATTGGCCTCGATTACCAGATCGACATGAACGCGTGCACATCGCACCGCAGCTGCGTCAAGGTCTGCCAGGTGGCTGGCGCCATCGATTTCACGCGCGAAGCGGCCGAGCAGCAGGACAAGTTCGACCTGGTGCTGGACCTGCGCCCGGCCACCGCCACGCCTACCTTTGTGCAGCACGCCACGCCCCAGGGCTACTTTCGCTGGGATGGTGCCGACCTGTCGATGCTGCTCAAGCTGCGCGAGATGGTGGGCGAATTTGAAAAGCCCCGTTTCTTTGCCTACAAGCAAAAGCTGTGCGCCCACAGCCGCAACGAAACCGTGGGCTGCAACGCCTGCGTGGACATCTGCTCGGCCGAGGCCGTCAGCAGCGACAAGAGCCGCCAGCGCATCGTGGTAAATCCCAACCTGTGCGTGGGCTGCGGCGCATGCACCACGGTGTGCCCCACCGGTGCGCTGACCTACGCCTACCCCGCGGCGGCTGAGCAGGGCCAGAAGCTCAAGACGCTGCTCTCGACCTACGCTGCCGCTGGTGGCAAGGATGCCGTGCTGCTGCTGCACAGCCAGGAACGCGGCCAGGCGCTGGTGGAAGAACTGGGCCGCGCAGCGCAGCTCAAGGTGGCCAAGGGTGTGCCGGCGCACGTGATTCCGGTGGCGCTGTGGCACACGGCCAGCACCGGGGTGGACCTTTGGCTGAGCGCCATTGCCTACGGCGCTTCGCAAGTGGTGCTGCTGACCACCGATGAAGAGGCTCCGCAGTACCTCGATGGCCTGCAGGCCCAGATGGACATCGCCCAGGCCATCCTGCGCGGGCTGGGCTATACGGGCACCCATGTGCAGCTGGTGCGCGCCAGCCACCCCACGGCGCTGGATGCCGCGCTGCAGGCGCTGGGCCAGACACGCCAGAAGGTCCCGGCCGCCGCGGCCCGCTTTGCCGTGGCACCCGAAAAGCGCAGCACGCTGGAGATGGCGCTCGACCACCTGATCGAACACGCGCCTGCGCAGGCGGGCGGCCTGCCCGCCGCCATCGCGCTGCCCGCAGCGGGCTCGCCGCTGGGCACCATCGAGGTCAACAAGGACCGCTGCACGCTCTGCCTGAGCTGCGTGAGCGCCTGCCCCGCCAGCGCGCTGCAGGACAACCCTCAGTTGCCCCAGTTGCGCTTCATCGAAAAAAATTGCGTGCAGTGCGGCCTGTGCGCCACCACCTGCCCCGAAGATGCCATCACGCTGCAGCCGCGCCTGCTGTTGTCGCCCGAGCGAGCCCAGCTGCGCGTGCTCAACGAGGCCAAGCCCTGGGCCTGCATCCGCTGCAGCAAGCCGTTTGGCACCGTCAAGGCCATCGAGGCCATGCTGGGCAAGCTGGCAGGCCACGCCATGTTCCAGGGCGAGGCGCTGGAGCGCCTGAAGATGTGCAGCGATTGCCGGGTCATCGACCTGTATTCCTCCAACAGTGAATCGAAAGTGACGGACCTGTGAGCGCCAACCCATCCCTGATCCCACCCGGCAGCTCCGCGCTTGACGAAGAAACAGCCCGCGCCGAGCTGTACGGGCTGCTGTCGCAGCTGTACTACGCCCCGCCGGGGCCTGATGTACTGTCGGCCCTGCGCGTGGCCGTGACCGAGGCGCCTGCCGAGGGCGGGTTTTTGCAGGAGCCGTGGCAGCAACTGGTGGCCAGCGCCCGTGCGCTGAGCGATGCAGACATTGCCCGCGAGTTCGACCGCCTGTTTGGCGGAGTCGGCAAGCCCGAGGTGTATCTGTACGGCTCGCACTACCTGAGCGGCTTTCTGAATGAGAAGCCGCTGGCCCGCCTGCGCGCCGACCTGGACCGACTGGGCCTGGCGCGCGACGAGGCCATGCCCGAGACGGAAGACCATATTGCCTATCTGTGCGAGGTGATGCGCTACCTGATTGCGGGCGACGACGTGGCCGTATGCAATCTCACATCCCAGCGTGAATTTTTCTCAACCCATGTGCAGCCGTGGGTGCTGCGACTGTGCGAGGCCTTGGCAACGCACCGCAACGCGCACTTTTATGCATGTCTTGCAGGGTTTACCCAGGCATTTGTGTCTGTGGAAACCCAGGGCTTTGACATGCTTGACTGACCCGTTCCTGACAGCCCTGCCGACGACGTAGCTGCAAAAGGTGACTGCTTTGGTCGGGGGTGTAAGCGTCAATTGCAGGCGTTTACACAACGTCATAGACTGTATGAAAACCGTTTCATAGCCGCCAGCCATTCTGGAGACAACATGCAGAACCGCCAGCCCAATTCCTCGCGCCGCAGCTTCTTTGCCGGCGCCGCCACCGTAGGCGCTGCAGCAGCAGCCGTCGTGGCGATCCCTCACGTGGCCACGCCTGTGGCAGCTGAACCCGAGGCGGTGCGCCAACCCCCCGAAAAAGGCGGCGGCTACCACCTGTCGGCTCACGTGAAGCATTACTACAAGACCACTCAACTCTGATAGCGGGGCCAGCCATGTTGCTTACCAAGAAGTCATCGCAGGCCGCGCAGAGCGCATCGTCTGCATCGCCTTTCGTTCACAGCCTGCGCCGCGGCCTGTCGCACGCGCTGCCCACGATGGACCGCCGGTCGTTCCTGCGCCGCTCCGGCCTGGGCGTCGGGGTCGGCATTGCCGCCACCCAGCTCACGCTGGTTCGCAAGTCCAACGCGGCTGAAGGCGCCAAAGTCGGTATCGGTGACACGAAGATCGAGGTACGCCGCACCATCTGTACGCACTGCTCGGTCGGTTGCGCGGTCGATGCCGTGGTGGAAAACGGCGTGTGGGTGCGCCAGGAACCCGTGTTCGATTCCCCTATCAACCTCGGGGCGCACTGCGCCAAAGGTGCTGCGCTGCGCGAGCACGGCCATGGCGAGTACCGCCTGCGCTACCCCATGAAGCTCGTCAACGGCAAGTACGAGCGCATCAGCTGGGACACGGCCCTCAACGAGATCACGGCCAAGATGCAGGAGCTGCGTAAGGCCAGCGGCCCCGACAGCGTCTACTTCATCGGTTCGTCCAAGCACAACAATGAACAGGCGTACCTGCTGCGCAAGTTCGTGAGCTTCTGGGGCACCAACAACTGCGACC